>ULWN01002985.1_pt1 | contig 45036 bp, 40 predicted proteins | sample 1960371 | NCBI WGS metagenome assembly ULWN01 (sample SAMEA4835813, study PRJEB28245) | human gut metagenome | biome: gut microbiome; material: fecal sample | place: Denmark | collected 2008 | reverse complement strand
ATTTGATAATAAGTTTATTTATTTATAAAACAATTGAGGTTATTAAAAATAAAAGTATTATTTATGAAAAATTTATTTTAGAAAAAATGCTTTATGATATTAAATATTCAAAAGTTATAAATAAAAATGAACTTCTTTTAAATTATAAAAAAGATACAAAGTATTATTATAATCTTAATGGAAAGATTTTATCTGATAAAGAATATTTGCTTGGTAAAATAAAGTGAGATAAGCATAAATAATTTGCCTTATAATATAATTAGTTGTATAATGAAGTAGTGATTAATATGAAAAAAAGTAAAACATTGATAAATAGCGGATTAGTATTATTACTTTCAATATTTTTAGTATGGTACTTTTTAAAAGATAATTATAAAGTTTCTTTAGAGGTACTTCATAATGCAAATTTATGGTGGCTTTTACTTGCTATTATTATTTATTTAGTTTATTTTTTACTAGAGACATTACTTTTAAAGAAACTTGTTAATAATCATAAGAAAGATTATTCTTTTCTTAGTGCATTTAAATTATATTTAATGACTAAATTTTTTAATGGAATAACTCCTTTTTCTTCGGGAGGACAACCACTTCAGTTAATTGAGATGAAAAAAGAGGGGGTTAATTATTTAGAGGGAACTACGGTACTTATTAAACATTTTATTATTTTACAATGTTCTATTGTTTTTTTATCTATTATAAGTTTAATATTAAATTTAATTTTTAAATGGGCGATGCCAACAGGCTTTTTAAATATAATATTAATAATTGGTTTTTTTGTTAATTACTTTTTATTATTTCTTGTAGTTTTATTATCATATAAAATTAGTTTATGTGAAAAGGTTTGCCAGTTTTTTATAAATATTCTTTGTAAATTAAAGATAGTAAAAAATAAAGAGGAAAAGATTAATAATATAAAAAAATCTTGTGAAGATTATCAAAAAAGTTATAAAGAACTTGTTAATAATAAATCTTATTTTTATAAGTTAATATTACTTGAAAGTCTTGCTTTAGCATTTGCTTTTGCGGTACCATTTTTTGTATTCAAAGCAATAGGATGTCCTTATAACAACTTCTTAGCAATATTTGTTTTATCAGTATTTAAATTTTTAATTGGTTCATTTGTTCCAATCCCTGGAGGTACTGGTGGTATGGAATATGCTTATGTTCATTTATATGAATTTGTTATTCCTTCGATGTATTTATCAGTGTCTTTAATATTATGGCGAGTTATTGATTATTATGCTCCGATGATTATTGGTGGAATATTCTTTAACTATGAAAAAGCTAAAAGAGACTTTAAGAAAATTAAGTAAATTGGGATAATAATATGGATAAAAATAGTATTATAGATAAAGAAAGTTTTGAGGTTTACACACATGCTGAAGATCATCCTAAAGTATTTGTTTGTGATAAATTAATTGCTCCAGTAGTAGCATTATTAAATAAGAAAGGCTATAAAACTTTTGCTAGTTGTTCTGGACATTATAAAATTGAATTCTATGAATATTTAAATGAGGATATTAAAAATTTAGAGGAATATCAAAAATATGATGATGTTATTATTAAAAAAGTAAGAGATAATAGTTTTGATTATTGGTTAGAGGTATCTAAAACAGAAAACTATATTTTATTTGCTAAAGAGTATAAATTTGATACTTTACCTGAAGGATTTAAAGTAGAATATGATCCTAGAACTCATATTTGGAGTGAAATTTCATTTTATGATGAAAATGATGAACATCGTAAAAGAAGTGATATTCAAAATGAAATTGAAGATAAGTGTAATAGATTAAAAGAGTGGGCTGAATGCTTACCTAATATAAATTGATAGTTTAAATAGAATTATAATTGAGGAATTTATAGACAAAATATATATTGGTAAGTTTGATAATATATCTAAAAATAGGAATATTGAAATTAAATGGGATTTTTACTGTAAAAGTTTTTAATACTTAAATTAACTATAATATTGTTCATCGTTAATAGCAAAAATTAAGAATAATTTTTTATTCTTAGAAACTAATGTAACCTATTGACTATGTTTTTATTATAAGGTATAATCTTTTTAGGGGTGAGATAAATGGGCAGATACATTAGTTGTGGTATTGCAACACAAATTATAGTTTATGGCAAGGGATATTTACAAAAAAACAAGAAAGATTTATTACGAAGAATTGATAAAGTTTTTAATTTAAAATACTATGAAGAAGGTTTAAGTGATAATGATGATTGTATATGTTTATATTTAAAAGAGGATTTGTTTAATAAAAACTTTAAAAATTTATTGTTAGAGTTGAATGACCTAGATTTATTCACAAATTATTTTTTTGATAATATTAAAGCAATTAGTAGTAATAACTATAATATGTCACAAAAAGATAGAAAAAAAGCTGTATGTGATTATTTAGAAAAAAATTTTGATTTAAAAATCACAAGAAGTTATGAAAAAAGAGTTGATGGTAAAAATAATTATGATTATTATCTAGATAATGTTTTAGAGTTTAATGATGAAATAAGTTTTTTCTACGAAAACTATTTAAACTGTACAGATATAGGCGATGGGGCTCAATTTAATGACAATATTACAAATATAAATGGCCTTTATATGAGTTTAAATCATATACCGCTTTATTTTGATTTTAATAAAATTATTAGTGAAGATATTACAGTTACATTAAAATTTTTAAATCATTTTATAAGAAAGTCACTAAAAAATGATTTAAAAAATACATTAATATTTGGATTAACAGGTTAAGGAGGAAAGTTATGAAAGAAATTATAAATATTTATGATAAAGAAAAAGATGTGATGGAATTAGAATACAATTTAATATGTGATTTTATTAAGTTAAGAAATAAACTTGGTCTTACACAAAAGCAAATGGCTGATGAGGCACACGTAGTAAGAGAAATGATTGCTGTTATAGAAAATAGGAAAAAGCATCCCCAAATTAATACATTAATTAAGATACTAAAGCCATTTGGTTATACTTTATCGATAACCAAAATTAATAAAGGTGGTAAAAATATATGAAAAATGAAATTATATTATTTGAAAATCAAGATGTAAAATTAGAAGTTAATATGAAAGATGACACGGTATGGCTTACACAGGATCAAATGGCAAAACTGTTTGGTAAAGATAGAACTGTTATTACAAGACATATCAACAACATATTTAAAGATGGTGAATTAGAGGAAAAAAGCAATGTGCAAAAAATGCACATTGCAAATTCAGACAAACCTGTTTCACTTTATAGCCTAGATGTCATTATTAGTATTGGATATCGTGTTAAAAGTCAAAATGGTGTTATTTTTAGAAAATGGGCAAATAAAGTATTAAAAGATTATCTATTAAAAGGATATGTAGTTAATCAAAAAAGATTAGAATATCTTGAAAAGACAATTAAATTAATAGATATTGCTGGAAGAATGGATACTGAATTAAAAACAGCTGAAGCTAAGGAAATAATCAAAGTAATAAATAACTATTCAAATGCTTTAAACTTGCTTGATGATTATGACCATAAAAGAATAATTAAACCAAGTGGTACTAAAGATAATAAAAAAATTACTTATGAAGATTGTATGAATGTAATTGGCAAACTTAAATTTAATAGTGATAGTAATTTATTTGCCCTTGAACGAGATGAGGGTTTAAAAGAGGTTATAGGTACTATATACCAATCTTTTGATGGTAAAGACTTGTACCCTACTATAGAAGAAAAAGCAGCAAATTTTTTATATTTAATTACTAAAAACCATACCTTTATTGATGGTAATAAAAGAATAGCTGCTACACTATTTATATATTTTTTAGAATTCTATAATATTTTATATAATGAAAACGGACAAATTATTGATAATAATACTCTTGTTGCCATTACACTACTTATAGCACAGTCTAATCCAAAAGAAAAGGATATACTAATTGATTTAGTAATGAACTTCTTAAATTATGAATAATGAATTAACAAAAAAATATCTTCACTCTATTCAAGAGTGGGCTGAATGCTTACCTAATATAAATTGATAGTTTAAATAGCTATCTTTTTTAATATATTAATTGTAAAATCATTGTAAATAAAAATTGTTTTTATAAAATTTATTTGTTATACTTTTATTATAGGAGATGATAAAAATGTTTGTAGGAGAAAATCCAATTCATATTAAATGTGAGAAAGAAGATATTGCACCAATAGTTTTAATGCCCGGAGATCCCTTAAGAGCTAAATATATTGCTGAAAACTTTTTAACTGAAGCAAGACTTGTTACAAGTGTAAGAAATATGTACGGGTTTACTGGTTATTATAAAGGAATTAGAGTTACAGTCATGGCAAGTGGTATGGGAATGCCTTCGATGAGTATTTATGCTTTTGAACTTATACATTATTTTAATGTAAAAAAAATTATTAGAATAGGTACTTGTGGTGTAGTAGATGAATCAGTTAAAATACCTGAACTTATTTTAGCCGATAATATTTATAGTGAAAGTAATTTTGCTTATTCATTTAATGATTATAAAGAGCATACTGTTAAACCAACACAAGAATTAAATGAAACTATTATTAATACCTCAAAAGAACTTGGTATGAATATTCATGTAGGTACTATAGTTACTGCAGATGTATTTGGGCCTTATGTAGGTATGGATAGACTTTTAAATAGAATGCCTGAAGATATTCATCCTTTAGGTGAGGAAATGGAAGGTTTTGCTCTTTGTCATATAGCAAATTCTATGGGAATAGAGGCTAGCGTTATAGCAACCGCAGTTGATTCAAAATTTTCAAATGTTGTTCTTACTCCAGAGGAAAGACAAACTTCACTTAATGATATGATTACTCTTGCATTAGAATCTATTATCAAATAGGTTCTTTTTTTTTATATAATAAAATAATACCAAAATCTTCATAATCCTAGTACTTACCTTGTTCGTATTTTCTTAAATCTTATACATTTGAGAAAAAACTCCCTCGTATTTTCGTATCTTACTACTAAATTATACCAATAATTTAGTTAAAAATCTAGTACCATATTCCGTAAAATAGACATTAAATTTTCCTATATGTATAAGATTTAAGAAAAATGACCCCAGTATTTATAAGGGATAGGTATAGATTATGAAAAATAAAAAAGTAGTTATAATTTTAACATCAATGATAATATTAATCGGAGGTATTTTATTTGTAAATAAAATATATAATAAAACTAAAAATAAACACATACCGAAAAGAAATAATTTAGCAATAATGGTAAAAGGCGAGTCAGGAGAATATATAAGTTCAGATGAAATTCCCAAAGGCAATTATATTTTAAATGAGGAAAAAACTATATGTGAAAATAATGGTAAAGTATTAAACTATGATAGTGCTTCAGGAAAAGTAAGTTTTTCATTTGTAGGTAGTGATAGATGCTCGCTATATTTTGATAAGATAATTGATACAGAAAAACCAGTTATATCTAATCTAACTGTAAATGATACAATAGTAACAGCAACACTTACAGATAATGTTGAACTATCTGGATATGGAATAAGTGCAAGTAACACAGTAGAACCGACAAGTTGGACCTCAATAAGTGGAATATCTTACAATTTAAGTATTACTATAACAACTGAGGGAACGTATTATTTATGGGTAAAAGATAGTGTGGGAAATAAAACAGTATCAGATGTAATAGATTTAGTGGCAAGAGGTTGGAAGACAATACTTGCAAACAATACAGTAAATGAAACAATACCAGATTTTAGCACAGTTGCCACCACAAATGAAGGATTATTTAAAGCAGAGGATGACCTAGGAATATCATATTATTTTAGAGGAGCAGTAAATAATAATTGGGTAAAATTTGGCAAAGATAGTAGTGGAAATTATATGTACTGGAGAATAATTCGAATAAATGGAGATGGTTCAATAAGAATGATATATTCTGGAACAAGTGCTCCAGCAAGTAGTACAGCCACAGTAATGACTGGAGAAGGTACTCAAATAAGTACAAGTTCTTTTACAGGGAGTAATGGTAACCCATCATATGTAGGATATATGTATACAGCAGGGCAACAACACGGAAATAATTCTTCAAGTATGATAAAAACAATAATAGAAAAATGGTATAAAACAACAACATTAGATACCGATACATCAACAAAAACATTAATATCGCAAGACCAAATTTTTTGCAATGATAGAAGCGTAACAAGTGGAACGTGGTCTTCATCCCCATTATCAGTTCTAAATTATGCAGCAAATACAAGATTAGTTGAAAATAAAAATCCAATACTAACTTGTCCAACAGAAAGTGATAAATTCACATCAAAGAAAAGTAGTATAGGAAATAAAACATTAGATTATCCTGTAGGGCTTATAACAGCGGATGAAGTAGCAATGGCAGGCGGTATTATTGGTTCAAACAATAATAACTATTATTTGTACACAGGTCAAAAATTTTGGACTGGGACGTCTTATAGTTTCGATGGTTATGATGATTATGCTTATGAGTTTACTATTGGTTCATTAGGCGTTTTAAACAACTATTATCTTACTAGTAATAACGGCGTTCGACCAGTTATATCATTATCTTCGAAAGTAAAACTATCTGGAAATGGAACTTGGAATAATGTATATGAAGTAAGTTAAATATAAAAAAATACTATGATTTATTTCATAGTATTTGGATCTTGATCTGGATTACTTCTTCCATCATCTCTAACACAAGTTCTTACATAAGTTGCTTTACCAGTTCTTACATAACCTGGTTCATATTTATTTTCTGTATAAATATATTCTGCATTAGACCAGATAGGGGAAGTAGTTTCTTTTGTAGTTTTATAACATGTTTGACCATCAAGATTATATCCATAAGGACAATAGTAACCTAAGAATTTACTTTCTTCTTTATAGTAACATAAAGTTCCTTTTAAAGTTGCTTTTTCATTTTCACAGTAGTATTCATCAGCACTTTTAACTAGTTTATAACATTTAGTATTTTCTTTGTTACCTTCTTTATTATAACCTGTTGGACAAGAATATACTTTTTCAGTAGTTGATGTTTTAGCAGGAGTTGTTTTATAACATTTATCTCCGAGTTCTGTATAACCTGTAGGACAATAACTTTTAGAATCAGTTATTAAATCTGTTTCTTTATAACATGTATTACCCTCTTGGATATATCCACTTGGACAATATTTTTCAGTATTATATCTTAATTCTGTTTTCTTATAACATACATTACCACTTTGAGTGTATCCATAAGGACAATATCTAGTAGAAGATGTACTTGGACTTGTAGTTTTATAACAAGTATTACCACTTTGAGTATAACCTGATGGACAAGAATAAGTAGTATTTCCTCCTGAAGGACTAGTATAATGATAACATTTACCATTTTGTAGTGTACCTGAATTACATTTATATGAAACAGTTCTACGATAAATTGCATAGTTATAAGTTGTTATACCTGCAATAGTATTTTTACCCATTAAAACCTTCTTTTCAGTATCAGTTGTATATGGTGCTTCATAGGTTCTAGTTGAATATTCACTTACTGGGTTACCCCATGAACTATAAACTTTACTAGGTTCAGTAGTTTTATAACAAGTATTACCACTTAATGTATAACCAGAAGGACAAGTTTTTCCACTTGTTGATGGAATAGGATCTGTATATTTATAACATGTATTACCCTCTAAAGTGTAACCAGAAGGGCAAGTCTTTTCAGTATCAGTAATAATATCTGTATATTTATAACAAGCATTATTTTTCTTTTCATATCCAGCAGGGCAATATCCTTCAGAAGTAGAAATTATATCGGTATATTTACGACATTTATTGCCTTCTTTAACATATCCTGTAGGACAATAATCTTTTGTATTTGTAATTTTTTGAGTGTATTCGTAGCAATAATCTCCTTGAAGTGTACCTTTTTCACAATATTTAGTTGATACACCACCAGTTACTATATAATCTGTATAAACCTTATGATAACCGCCATCATTTTTCTTAGCATCAACAACTTTAACTTGCTCTTCAGAATAACTTTCATTTGCTTGTCTATAATCACCAGTTTCTTTTTCACATACATTACCATTTAATCTATAACCAGTAGGGCAAGTAATAGTTTGTTTTACGTGTTCATAAGTATATTTAATAGTACATACTGTAGGTATTTCATAAATTGTACATGTTGTAGTAGATGTACAATCACATGATGATTTAATATTATCTTTATAATTATTAGAACTATTATCTACTTCAGTAGTTTTACCATTATCATCTTTGATAACTGATTTAATAGATATTTTTTCAATAATATTATCTGAAGTATTTCCACAAACTAAATTACTTTTTACTTTATATTCGTTATCAGCACTTCTTGTAGCGGATATATATGATAAATCGCCATCACATTTAGTTTTACCATATTTCATTTCCTTTAAAATATCTTTTTCAATTAATTCATCAAGATAAATTATTGTTGTGTCTCCGATAGAATCTGGTAGTTTATCCTCAAAATATTTTTTTGCAGTTTCTTGCATTTTTGTAAGATTATCTTTAAATTCACTTACGTTATTTGTAGTATTATTGTTTTTAGAAATTAACCAAAATACAATAACCACTATAGCAAAAAATGCAATTATTCCAAGAAGTACATTTAATATTTTTCCACTTTTATTATTTTTCATATAAACCTCCTTATCTTGATAGTCCTTTATCTATCATAACTTCATCAGCATAAATTGAATACATTGAATAGTCTGGATTTCCAATAGTTAAATGATGAATTAATTCTTCAATACAGATATAGCCATATGTTCCATCAATTTCATCACCAGTATAACCATTTGGAACTGTATTATCATCTTTCATTTCTCCATAAGTTGGTCCCCATCCATGATTTGTTGTAAGAGCAAGTGATGCGTTCATATTTTCATTAAACATTCCAAGCATCAAATAATATTGACTAATTGGACTTTCTGGAGTAAGTGAGAATGATTCAAATTTTCTTGCTGTCATTTCATTAAATAGTTTAGCGTATAAAACCTTATTTTCTTCATTAGTATCATTTAATTTTTTTGCACATAATTCGTATAACTTATAAATGTTATAACCTTTTTCCTCTTTTAGGGAAGAGAAGTTTTCTAATTTTAATTCGTTATTTGTAATACAAGCAAGCATTTCTTTTAAAGTATCCTCTGTAACAAAGATATCATTTTCTTCGTTTAATACTACAACATTATCAGTTCCTACTAAAGTAGTAAGTTTTCCTAAATCAGTATTTGCTTTGTAAAGTTCTTCACGTGATGCAAATACACTTTTATTTTCTAAAGAGTCAAAATTTGCAAGTTTTAAAGCAGTTATAATTTCCTCAACTGTTAAAGTATTTCCTGGAGTATTTGCTAGTTTTTCAGCATAAGTATATAATGCATCATCATCATTAATATCAATATTTGCTAAATCTAGTTTTGTTTCTTCCTCAATAGGTTCTGCTTCAATAGTATCTGAAGGTTCTTCAATAGTATCCGAAGGCTCTTCAATGGTAATTTCTTCTTCGATATCTGCAGATGGTTTTTCTTCAATTACAGTTTCTTGAGCTTCTTTAGGTTCATCTTCAATTAAACCATTAATTTGATTTTTAAGTTTACTATTTTCTTTTGCAAGAGAAAATATGATAGCAAGTGCAGCAATAGTGCAAGATGCTCCAGCTATAATACCTAAAGTCTTTTTCTTTTTCTTTTCATCAACTTCTTCATAGTCAACATCAATTACGTCAGTTGGTTCACTATTATTTACTTCTTTTTTAGGTTCAGTAACTTCTTTACTTTCAGCTTTTTTAAGTTGAGTATATAAAGCAAGACCTACATTTTCACTATAAACTTTACCATCTATAGTTCTAAGTTTATAATATAATGAACTATAAAGTGATGCATAATTTTCAAATAACTTAGTGTCATCTTCTTTTGCATTTTCCACTATATTATAATGTTTTTCTGTTGCATGTAAAAGTTCTTCAAATCCTTTCTTGTTTTTTTCACTTATATTCATGTCTAATATTTCCTCAATTTTATTTTGACATGCTTTTATAAGTGCTAGTAAATCACATTTCTTCATAACCAAAACCCTCCTTTTTTGATTAATTGTTTGCTATTCTACCACTAAAAAGGGAAAATGTCAATATAATTAGATATGTAAACGAAGTGTAAAGAAACTAAAAAATTTTGTTAAATTGTAAAAACTAAAAAGCAAAATTAATATCTTTCTTGTTTAGTAATTTTTATTGTGGTAATATATTTGACACAAGGGAAGGTATATATGGAGTATAACAATATACATATAGATGATAAAAAATTGGATGCAAAAGTTTTGAAAGAATATTTAAATGCTTTAGATAAAGTCTTAGAAAAATACCCTAAATTAATAAATAGAATAGATTTTATAGGCGATTTTGCAGATTCATTTAAGTTAACTGAGGTTATAACAAAATTTGAATATAATTCAAAAACAAAATATTCTCTTTGGCAAAAAACTAATTATTACATGACTTCTTATGCATTTACAAGTTTAATGAAAGATTCAGATGCTGAAAAAATAAAATATGTATTATTAAGTATTAATGAGAAACTTAATTATGACAAAGTCTATAAATTAATTAATAATTGTTTAAATAAAAATTTGATGTATGCAAGTAATATTGAACAGCTTTTATATCATGAAGTAGGACATATGTTTTCTGGTCTTTTTAAATTAATAAAAAAGGAAGATTTATTTTGTAGAGTTTTTGAATATATGTGTGTTCCTAGTGAAGAATTTTCTTCATACTCACTTTCCTCTTTTGAGGAATTTATTGCAGAACATTTCTCAAAGTATTTAAGTAATCCTACATTTAATGAACCAACTGAATATATTGGATATATGGTTGATAAATATTATGATATTTATAGTGATACTAATGTACTATGTAAATCTAATGATCTACAATTAATTAGAAAACCAAAAAAGTAAATAATACTGATGAATTGTCTTGATTAATTTAAAAAATATTGTTATTATTAATTTGTAAAGTAAATTAAATTTATAAAAGTTTTGTTGGGATGCGTTTGCATCTTTTTTTTCGTGATTAAAAAATAGAAAGGAGGTATTAATTACATTTTATTAAAGAAAATAAGCAATATTTTAAACAATGCAGTTAAAAAATATGGCAATGATATTATCGGCAGTTATGCTAATAAATTACTGTTGAAGTATGTAAAAAATATAATCGAAGTACCTTATTTAGAATGATACAATTCTTCAGTATCTTTTCCAATGAAAAAGTCGTGCCAATGCGCAACAATTAACATTGAGTCATTATATTGTTCTTTTATCTTTTAATTGTAAAAGGTGCGCCGTTCGCGCACCAATTATCGTGGAGTCAACTTTAAAAAGAATGAGATATTTTTCCCTTTTAATTGAAAAAAGTGTGGCATTGCCACACCAATTATCGTGGAGTCAACTTTAAAAGTAGATGAAAAAGTCGTTGCAAGAAAATTTAAAATAATAATGGAAATGGAGGCAAAAAATGATAAATTATTATGAAAAAATTAAACAAGAATTATTAAATAATGAAATAAGTAAGCTAGCTAAAAGAAATTCAATTAATAATAGTGATTTAACTACTTATTATAATGTAGGAAAAATGCTGAGTGAAGCTGGTAAAAGTTATGGTGAAAATATAATTGGTAAATATTCTGTAAAACTTACTCAAGAACTTGGTAAAAAATATAATACAACAACTTTAAAACGAATGAGACAATTTTACCTTTTGATTGAAAAAGGTGCCCGATTTGGGCACCAATTATCATGGAGTCATTATGTAGAACTTTTGCCATTGAAAGATAACAATGAAATTAATTATTATATTAATATTTGTGAAAAAGAATTATTAACTAGAGATGAACTTAGAAATAGAATTAAATCTAAAGAATACGAAAGACTTGGTGAAGAAACTAAAAATAAATTAATTACAAATGAAGAACTAAAATTACCTGATTTAGTTCCTAATCCAATAATGATACCAAATTGTGATTATATTGATATTAACTCTATATCTGAAAAATATTTACAAGAAACTATAATGTTAAATATATCATCTTTTTTAAGGGAACTCGGAAATGGTTTTAGTTTTATAGATAATGAATACAAAATTAAAATAGGTAATAATTATAATTACATTGATTTACTTTTATATAATGTGAAATTTAAATGCTATGTAGTTATTGAACTCAAAGTAACTGTACTTAAAAAAGAACATATTGGACAAATACAGGTTTATATGAATTATATAGATAAAAATGTTAAAGAGTTAACTGATAATAAAACTATTGGGATTATTATATGTTCTAAAAATAATCAATTTATAATTGAATATTCTTCGGATGAAAGAATATTTGCAAGAGAATTTAAATTAGAAAGTAAATTATAAAATTTAATTATAGATATTTATTCTTAATAATGTTACAATTAATTTATGAAAGAAAAAAAATTAATACCACTTAAAATTACAACAGAGTATTCATTACTTAAAAGTTTAATTAAATTACCTGATTTAATTTCTTTTTTGAATGAAAATAATATAAAAGAATGTGCTATATGTGATGAAAATTTAAATGGATTTATGGATTTTTATTTAAAATGTAAAGAAAATAATATAAAACCAATTATTGGTCTTGATACTGTATATGAAAGCATGCATATTTATGTTTATGCAAAAAATTATTTAGGTTACCAAGAACTTCTTAAAATTGATTATTTAAAGAATAATATGAATCTTTCTTACTTAGAAAATTCTAATTTACTTGTTATTATTCCCTTTAAAAGTATAGATATTTATGAAAAACTTAAGTATAAAGATAATGTTTATATAGGTTTTTGTAATGATATAGAAAAAAATAATGCACTTCTTATAAGTGATAAAATAGTTTATGTTGATAATGTAAGATGTTTATATAAAAAAGATATTACTTATCTTAAATATTTAAAAATGCTTAATGATAATTTTGTTTATAATGATAATGCTTATTATAAAAATTCTACTTTAGAAAATATTAAAACAACTTATGAATTTAGTAAGCAAATCAATTTAGAAATACCATTTGATAAAAAATATATACCTAAATTTAATAATAGTGATAATAACTATGAATATTTAAAAAAACTATGTATTTTAGGATTAAATAAAAGATTTAATGGGAAAGTATCTAATAAATATAAAGAAAGAATTTTATATGAACTTGATGTTATTAATAAAATGGGTTTTGTAGATTATTTTTTAATAGTGTATGATTATGTTTTATATGCTAAAAAAAATGCTATTTTTGTAGGACCTGGTAGGGGTAGTGCTGCGGGTAGTTTAGTAAGTTACTCTTTGGGAATTACGGATATTGATCCAATTAAATATGATTTATTATTTGAAAGATTTTTAAATATAAATAGAAAAAAGATGCCTGATATTGATATTGATTTTGAATCTGATAAAAGAATTAATATGATTGAATATGTAAAAAATAAATATGGTTTTGATAAAGTAGCCGTAGGACTTACATTTAATAATTACAAAGCAAAACTTATTTTAAGAGATCTTGCAAAACTTTTAAAAGTGGATTCTAATGTATTTGATAAATTTATTAAAAATATTAATAGTTCTTTATCTTTAAAAGAAAATTATCAAAATGAAAAAGTTAAAAAATATATTGAAATGTATAGTGAACTTAAAAACTTATATGATATTTCTTATCACCTTGAGGGTCTTAAGAAAAATACCTCAACTCATGCAGCTGGAGTAATTATATCAAGCGAAAAGTTAGGTAAAATTATTCCTATTTCAAACGAAGATGGAACTTTAAAAACTGGTATTGAAATGCCTTATTTAGAAAAAATGGGTCTTTTAAAAATGGATTTTTTAGCACTTGAAAAATTAAATATAATAAGTAAAGTATCTAAAAAAATTAAAAATTTTAATATAAATAATATACCTCTTGATGATAAAAAAACTTTAAAAATATTTTATGATGCTGATACCGACGATATTTTTCAATTTGAATCAAGTTATGCAAAAAGTGTATTAGATAAACTTAAAATAACTAGTTTTAATGAACTTACTGTGTCTTTAGCACTTGTTAGACCAGGAGCAAATAAACAAATAGATGAGTATTTAAAAAATAAAAAAGAAGGTATTAATTTAACTGGTGATTTAGCTGATATTTTAGGTGCTACTTATGGCACGATTATATATCAAGAACAAGTTATGAAAATATTTGAAAAAGTAGGTGGTTATTCTTTATTTGAGGCTGATGATATAAGAGTAGCAATTTCTAAAAAGAAAGAAGATATTATTAATGCTCAACATGATAAGTTTGTTTCTGGAGGCATAAAAAATGGTTATTCTAAAGAGTTTGTTGAAAAACTTTTTAACAAAATTAAAGAGTTTGGAGGATATGGATTTAATAAATCACATTCAGTTGCATACGCATTAGTTTCATATCAAATGGCCTATTTAAAAGCAAACTATCCTAAAGAGTTTATGTTTTATCTTTTAGAAAATAATAAAGATATTTCTAAATGTGAAAAGATCCTTTCATCACTTAAAAATAGTGGATATAAATTACTTAAACCTAATATTAATTATTCAATGGATAAATATGCAGAAAAAAAAGGTTATATATTATTACCTCTTAACATTATAAGAGGATTAAATGATGACATAATAAGTAAAATAATAAGAGTTAGAGAAAATGGTTTTAATGATATATTTGATTTTTTTGTTAAAACAAATAGTTTTTTAAATAAGGAAACTTACTTAATTCTTATTAAAAGTGGTGCTTTAGATATATTTAAAATAAATAAGCAAACAATGATAAAAAATATTGATGTTATTTTAAATTATGCAAGTATTTATTCTGATGGTTTAGGAAAACCTATTTTAACTAAATATCCTGAATATGATGATACTACTTTAAGAGAATTTGAAATATTATCTTATGGAATGTATATAACTAATCATCCATGTAGTAAATATAAAGATGTTATAAAAGTAGAAAATATAAAAAACTATTTATTTAAAAATATAAATATGGTTTTGCTTATTAAAAGTATTCGTAATATTAAAGATAAAAAGGGTGGTGAAATGGCTTTTTTAGAGTGTGAGGATGAAACTGGTAAAGTAAATTTAACTATGTTTTCATCTTTATATGCAAAAAATAATGATTTAAAAGTTAATGAATTAATTAGAGTCAATGTAAAAGTGTCAAAGAGGTTTGACAAATTAAATGTTTTAGTTAATAATATTAAAAGAAAGTGATAGGGTAAGTTTATGGATAATGAAGTACAAAGATTTTTTGATAGTATAAATTTTAGTAGTGATGCTTTTATAGGTACCACAGTTAAAAAAGTTATATTTAATAGAGCAAGTAAAGTCTATAATGTCGTTTTAACTTGTCCAAATATAATTGATAAACAAAGTGTAGATGCACTATTTTTGGCGTGTAAAAATAAAATTAAAGGTAAAAGTGATTGCTTTGTAACTTTAGAGTATGAAAATATGGATGAAGATATTTTAAATGTTTATTTAAATGAACTAATTACATCTTTTTATATTGATAAACCATCATTATCAAAAATTCATATTACTTATGAAGATGGGGTTGCTAAAATAATTACTCATTTTTCTATTGAAAGTAATATTATTGAATATGATTTACCTAAAATTAAAAATTTATTTAAGATGTATGGATTAAATATAGATGTTCAAATATGTTTAGATGATAAAGAAGCACAAAAAATTAAAGAGGAAATTGAAAAAGAAAATGAAGAGCCTGTAGTAAAAGTAAAAGAAAATCCAATGATAATGGGTGCTCATGTAGAAGGAGAACCCACTAAACTAATTGATATTAATGAAGAAGCTAAAAATATTATTTTTGAGGTTTATATTTTTGGAATGGAGACTATAGAAAGACAAGGTAAAAAAGGTGCATTTTATATTAATAATTTAAAAGTATCTGATAAAACTGATAGTTATTTAATGAAGATAGTTAAGTTTGATAAAGATGAAAATGATAATATAATGGGAAGACTTAAAGTAGGAAGTTGGATTAGAGTATTTGGCTCTGTTAAAATGGATGATTATTTGCATTCCTTTATTATTGAACCTCGTTCTATTGAAAAAATTAGTTCAAAAGAGGTAGAAGTTACTGATAATGCTGAAGTTAAAAGAGTAGAACTTCATGCTCATACAATGATGAGTCAAATGGATGGAGTAACTAAAGTAGACCTTGCAAAACATACAAATGAACTTGTTACTAATGCAATTAATATGGGTTATAGGGGCGTTGCAATTACTGACCATAATGGCTGTCAAGGATTTCCAATTGCTTATCAGCTTATTAAAGCTCACAATAAAAACATTGAGGATCCTAATAAACATTTTAAAGGATTATATGGAACTGAACTTACACTTGTTGATGATGTGGTACATATTGTAAAAGACCCAATAGATGCTCCCCTTAAGACTTCAACTTTTGTTGTATTTGATACTGAAACAACTGGTTTTAATGCTGCATCCGGAGATGTAATGATTGAAATTGGTGCTGTTAAAATCGAAGATGGTATTATAACTGATAGATTTGATGAATTTATTAATCCAGGGTTTCATATACCAGATAATATTACCGCTTTAACTGAAATATCTGATGATATGGTATCCTCTGCCGATACAGAAGAAAATGTTACCAAAAGATTCCTTGAGTGGACTGGCGATCTTCCAATGGTTGCTCATAATGCTAAATTTGATATTTCTTTTATTGAAATGGCAATGAAAAAATATAATTTAGGTAAGTTTACAAATGCTGTAATTGATACATTAGAGTTATCAAGAAGTTTAGATAGAGGTTTTGCTCGTCATAGTTTATCAGCTCTTGTAAAAAGATATAATGTTCCTTTTGATGAAGAAAGTCATCATAGAGCAGATTATGATGCTGAAGGAACTGCTCTTGTTTTTAATAAAATGATTAGTAAACTTGAAAACGAAAAAATATATAATGTAAATGAACTACAAAATTTAGTTTCTAAAGAAGAACTATTTAAATTTGGTAGGACATATCATTTTAATGCGATTGCTAAAGATAGGGTAGGCCTTAAAAATTTATTTAAAATTATTTCTCTTGCAAATACTACTTATTTATATAAGACACCAAGAATTCCAAGAAGTGTTTTAAACGAACTAAGGGAAGGTTTACTTATCGGAAGTGGTTGCTATGAAAGTGAAGTTTTTATTGAGGCAAGAAGTAAGTCAAGTGAGGATCTTGTATCAATAATTGGCTTTTATGATTATGTTGAAGTTCAACCAAAAGAGTGTTATGGTCACTTAATTCAAACTGGTGATTTTAAAAATGATTATGAATTAGAAAATCATTTAAAAAAGGTTATTAATGAAACTAAGAAAAATGGAAAGATTATTGTAGCTACTGGAGATGTACATCATTTTTCTAGAGAAGATAAAATATATCGTGAAATTATTATTAATCAAAAAGTACCTGGTGGTGGACGCCATCCTCTTACTAAAAATAATATTAAAGTAATACCTTCGATGCATTTTAGAACTACTGAAGAAATGCTTTCAGATTTTAGTTTTTTAGGTAAAGATCTTGCTTATGAAATAGTTGTTGAAAACACTAATAAAGTTTTAGATATGGTCGAGGAAATTGAAGTTATTATTGACACTCATGGAGTTCCATTTTCACCAAGAGTAAGAAGTGATGATGGAAAAAGTTATCTAGATTGTAAAAGAGTGGTAACTGATCTTGTATATGATAAAGCATCCTCTTGGTATGGTAAGAACTTACCATTTAATATTGAGGAAAGAATTGCTAAAGAACTTTATGGTGATATAGTTTATACATATTGGCATGAAAAACTTCAGAAAGAAAATCCAGATATTTCCGATGAAGAACTTACTAAAGAAACTTTTGAAAATTTACATGAGACAATTACTACAGGTTATGATAAAGTAAATGAAATTGTTACAGAGTATGTTGAAAACCATTGGAGTGAGGATGATGGCGAGAAATCGGAAGATGCTATTAAGAAAAAAGTTAAGAAAACTTTAGGAGGTATCATTGGTGGAGGATTCGACCCAATTTATCTTATTGCTCAAAGACTTGTTAAACACTCAAATGATGAAGGCTTTTTAGTAGGTTCCCGTGGTTCAGTAGGTTCTTCCTTTGTTGCTACGATGATGGGTATAACTGAAGTTAATCCGCTTTCTGCTCATTATAGATGTTTAAAATGTCAAACTTCAATATTCGAAGATGAAAATGGTAACACTTTAGGAGCCACATATTCATCAGGATTTGACCTTCCAGATAAGAAATGTCCTAACTGTGGGGAAATGATGAAAAAAGATGGACAAGATATGCCATTTGCAACATTCTTAGGATTTAATGCTGATAAAGTTCCGGATATCGACTTAAACTTCTCTGATTTAAATCAAGCAAGTGCACACGAATATACAAAAGTATTATTTGGTGTAGATAATGTTTATCGTGCTGGTACAATTGGTACTGTTGCTGAAAAAACAGCTTATGGTTTTGTAAAAGGTTATTTTGAAGATAAAGGTATAATGAATAAAAGTAGTATAGAAATTGAACGTCTTGCCATGGGATGTACTGGTGTAAAAAGAACTACTGGTCAACATCCAGGAGGAATAGTTGTTGTTCCTGATTATATGGAAGTATCTGATTTTACACCGTTCCAATTTCCTGCAGATGACCCAGAAAGTGCATGGAGAACAACACACTTTGATTACCATTCAATCGAGGAAGACCTTTTAAAACTAGATATTTTAGGTCATTCAGATCCAACACAGCTTCGTTTAATTCAAGATTTATCAAAAACTGATGTTTCAAAAGTACCTCTTGATGATAAAGATACAATGTCAATATTTTCTTCGACTGATGTACTTGGTGTAACTAATGAACAAATTATGTGTCCAACAGGAACTCTAGGAATACCTGAATTTGGTACAAACTTTACAATAGGAATGGTTTCAGAAATTAAACCTACAACTTTTGCTGAACTTGTTAAAATAGCGGGTCTTTCACATGGTACAGATGTATGGCTTGGTAATGCTCAAGAACTTATTAAAAACAATATTGTTCCTTTTAAAGAGGTTATTGGTTGTCGTGATGATATTATGGTTTATTTAATTTATCATGGTGTTAAACCAATTAAAGCCTTTAAGATTATGGAATTTGTTCGTAAAGGAAAAGCCTCAAAAGATCCTGCAACTTGGGAAGAACATAAGAGGGCGATGGAAGAAGCTGGTATCGAAGATTGGTTCATAAATTCTTGTCAAAAAATCAAGTATATGTTCCCAAAAGCTCATGCTGCTGCATATGTTACATCAGCCTTTAGAATTGCTTGGTATAAAGTACATATGCCTGTATACTTTTATGCATCATGGTTTTCTACAAAAGCAACTGCCTTTGATATTGAGGCAATGATTAAGGGTTATGATGATATTAAAGAAAAAATTATTGATATAAGAAATAAAGGATTCGAAGCAACAAATAAAGAGGGTGGAACACTTGAAAGTTTATCCGTGGCATTAGAAATGGCCGCAAGGGGACTTAAAGTACTTCCTTTTGACCTATATAAAAGTAAAGCTATGACCTTTGATGTCGCAGATGATAAATCACTTATACCACCATTTATTACAATTGATGGACTTGGTGAAACAGTTGCTAAAAATATTGAAAATGAAGCAAAAAAACATCCTTTTATTTCAATCGAAGATTTCCAATCAAGATGTAAAGTTTCAACAACACTTATTGATAAAATGAAAGCTATGGGTATTTTTAAGGGTATGCCTGAAAGTAGCCAATTAAGTTTATTTTAGAAAGGAAAAAGTATGGATAAATTTATTCCAGATATGTATTATAAAAGCATATTTGATATTAATTATAAAAAATTAAAAAAAATGAAGATTAAGTGTATTGCCTTTGATTTAGACAATACGCTTGCCTCTTATAAAGAGGATGTTCCCTCAAAAGATATAAAGGAACTTCTTTCGATTATTTCTGATGATTTTAAAGTCATTATATTTTCTAATGCCACTAAAAAAAGGCTTACTCCTTTTAAAGAAATATTAAATCTTGATACTTCATATTCTTCACGAAAACCATTTTTAAAAAAATATAAAAAGATTATGCGTATTTATAAATTAAATCCCGAAGAAATTGCTTTTGTTGGAGATCAACTTATAACAGATATTCTCGGAGCAAATAGAAATGAAAGCATAAGTATTTTAGTAAATCCAATCGGAGCTTTTGAACCTCTTGGAACAAAAATAAATCGTTTTTTTGAAAAGTTTATTTATAAAAAATTAAATAAAACAGGTGTTTTAAATAAAGGAGTTTATTATGAATAAATGTATTGGTTGTGGTGAAACATTACAATATGAAGATATAAATAAAATAGGTTATGCAGTAAAGGGTAGTGACATTTGTAAAAGATGTTTTGATTTAACCCATTATAATAAAAATATTGAACTTAATAATTATATAGATAATAATAAGTTACTAGAAAATATTAATAAAAAGAAAATATTTACAATATTTTTATGTGATATATTATCACTTTCTAATGAAACAATTAAAATATATGAAAATATACAAAATGATAAAGTATTTGTTCTAACTAAAGTAGATATTTTACCTAAAAATATTAAATATGAAAGTATAATAAGAAATATAGAAAATAGTTTTAAAATTAAACCATTAATATTTTCTTACAAAAATACTAAACTTAAAAATAATTTATTTTCTTTAATAGAAAAACATAAAAAAGTATTAATAACAGGTATTGTTTCAAGTGGTAAATCAACTTTAATAAATACTTTATTTGATGAAAATATTACTGTATCACATTACCGTAATACAACCCTTGATTTTATAGAAATAAATAAAGATAATTTAACAATAATAGATAGTCCTGGATTTGATACAAAGGTTATAACAGAAAGGTCTAAAAATATTTTAAAGGAAAAAATAATTAATTTAAAAAAAGGTTTTGAACTTACAATTGATAATATTTCTTTATATAGTGATGAAGATATAAATATATGTATTTTTATGCCAAATTTAACGGTTAAAACATATAAAAATAAAGATAAATATAAAATGGTAAAGATTAATAATAATACAGATTTAGTATTTGATAATTTCTTTATTTACTTTAAAAAAGGAGCAATTATTTATTTAAATAATGATAGTTTTAATTTAAGAGAAAGTATTATAGGTAAAAAATATGAGTAAAATAAAAGTAATGAATGAACTTTTAGCAAATAAAATTGCTGCGGGTGAGGTTATTGAAAAACTTGCCTCAATTGTTAAAGAACTTACTGAAAACTCTATAGATGCAGGAGCAAGTAAAATAGTTATTGAACTTCTTAATGCTGGTATGGATGATATTATTGTTACTGATGATGGAGAAGGTATGGATAGTATTGATGCTAAAGAATGCTTTTTACGCCACGCAACATCGAAAATATATAAAGAGGATGATTTATATTTTATTGATACTTTAGGTTTTCGTGGTGAAGCCCTTGCCTCAATTGCATCAGTATCTGAAATTGAACTAAAAACTTGCAATGGTAAGGAAAGCACTTACATTCATTTAAAAGGTGGTGTAATTGATAAAATTGAACCTTGTGAAGAAAGAAAAGGTACAAGTATATCAGTTACTAATGTATTTTATAATACGCCAGCAAGACTTAAATATTTAAAAAGTGAAGCCAGTGAACTTGCAAGTATTACAAACTTTGTAGAAAAGTTAGCGTTATCTGAAAAAAGTATTGCTTTTACACTTACTAATAATGGAAAAGAAATAGTTAAAACAAGTGGTTCAGGCAATATGTTAAAAGTTATACATGAAATTTATGGAGCAAATATTTCTTCGAATATGCTTGAAATAAAAAATAGTAATAATGACTTTACTATTTATGGTTATGCTTGTAAACCTCATATTTTAAAAAGTACAAAAAATCATATGATTACCTTTATTAATAATAGGGTTATTAAAAATTATGATATTAATGAAGCAATAAATGATGCTTATTATACTTATAAACCCGAAGGTAAATTTCCAGTTGTAGTTCTTAATATTGAAACGGATCCAACTGTAGTAGATGTTAATATTCATCCAACTAAACAAGATGTTAAAATATCTAAAATTAAAGATTTAAAAGAGCTTATTACAAGTACAATTAAAAAGGCTTTATATGAAAGTTTACTTATTATTAAGCCTCTTGAGGATGAAAAAACGGAAGAGAATAATTATGAACATATGCAGTTAAATAATAAAATAAATGATTACGATATAAAAAATATTTTTGCTAAAAAAGAGGAACAACAAATTGTTTTACCCGAAGAGGAAGTTAAAAAGTCAGATCAATATTTTATGGATTTCGAGGAAAAAGAAATTATTAAAAACGAAGAGTTAAAGTCATTAAAACTTTACCCAGTTGGACTTGCTCTTGGTACATATATTATTGCTGAAAATGAAGATGGTATTTATTTACTTGACCAACATGCTGCTTATGAAAGAATAAACTATGAAAGATATATGCAAAAGTTAAAAGAAAAAGAAATATCAAAAATAGGTATGCTTATTCCAATTACTATTGAGTTTACTTCCTCAGAATATAATATAATTAAAACTAAACTTGATATGCTTGCAAGTATTGGTATTGATGCTGAAGAGTTTGGTATAAATACACTTGTTATAAAAACTCATCCATCTTATTTAAAAGAGGGTTATGAAGAAGAAAGCATTAGAAAAATAATTGATATTATTTTAAATACTGATAAAAATTTTGACAGAGTTAAGTTCGAGGAAAAAATTGCAATTACACTTGCTTGTAAAATGAGTATAAAAGCAAATCATCATATTTCAATGGAAGAAATCACTTATATTTTAGATAAACTTGTTAAATGTGATAATCCCTATAATTGTCCTCATGGAAGACCAACTATTATAAAATTTAGCATATATGATTTAGAAAAAATGTTTAAAAGAGTTATGGATTAACCATAATTTTTTTTATTTGAAAATATTGTTTTTTTTATTATGTAAAATTCAATTATATTAAAAAAACAATCTTAATAAAGATTGCCTTTTTAAGCGGCACTTTTTACAGACCAAGGCAGATAAATAATACATCCAATGATATTTCATTTCTTTGTAAAGAAAATATATCAAATAAAATTAGTAATGTAAATGAGAAAATATTAGAAAAATCATAAATTATTTTTAAAATTTAGCGCTATTGAATTCTATTATAAAAAACTACTTAATAATATGTAAAAATTATGTCAAGTGCTATTGAAGTGCTGGACATTTTTTTATATTATTAATATGTAGAGAGTAGGTTGTGAAATGGGATTAGAAAAAAAGTATGAATATGATGGTAATAAATATATATCTATTGGTATAGAAAGTGATATTATAAAAGAAAATGCTAGTGAAGTTTTAGATAACGTTTTAAGTCATTATACAAATAACATTGAAAAAATTATTTATATGGCTAAAATATTTACTAAGAAAAGTGCTGAAAGTTCAATAAATATTTCAATTGTAAATGGAGATAATATTGAATATTTAGTATCTTTAAAAAATAATGAACTAGTAAGTTACTATAGTGGTAAATTCAAAAATAATGAAAAAATAAGTGAAATAAGTTTTAATGAAGATAGTGGTTATAACTTTAGAGTATATGATAAAGAAAATGCTTTAAAAATAGTAAAAAATGAAACAAATGTAATTAGTAATCTTAATAATATGAGAGTTTTGCCTATAACAGAATATGAAAAAAGTATTGTAGAAATATATCATATTGTATTCAATGAATATCCCGATTTTTCTAAAAAAGAAGATAGACAAAGATGCAAATATCTTTTATGTAATTTATATGTTTTAGGTATGTTTAATTACTTTGATGTAGACTTTAATTGTTTTAATGGTAAAATAGTTAGTTTTAGTTTAAATAATGAATTTGATAGATTATGTGGCTATGGTAAAATTGATTTTACAAGTATTAAATTTAAGCCTGATTATTTAGAAAAACTAAATAGTTTATCAAGCAGCTTAAATTTACCTTTAGAACAGTTAAAAATGCTAGCAATTTCCTCATATAATGGTAAATATGTTCAAGATTATGAAGAAAGTTATAGTAGATAAATTATTATAAATATTATATAATATGCATCGGAGGGTTTATGGAAAATTTAAGAGAATATAGAAAAAAGTTGATAGGAATTAGAAATTTAATACTAAAATCTTTAGAAAAAGCTGAGAGTAAAGAAGAAATTCACAGATTCGCGATAAGTCTTCATAATGTTAATGAAAAAATTAAAATGGTCGAGGAAAAAATAGGTAGAAATCCTATGAAAGAAGTTAAAACAAAACCTCTTCCTACAAAATATATATTTAATTCTGATGATGTTAAAACAGCAGATCCTTTAATAAGATGGATTAACACTTTAAAAGATGAAATAGAAAATAAAAAATCAAGATAATGTTTCATAATCTGAAGATTTATGATATAATTTTTTAGAAAGGAAATAAAAATGAAATTAGATTTAAGTGCATTAAATTACAAAGATAGAATAGACATTTCTGGAAAAGTATCATATGATGCAAAGTTTCTTGAAAATAGTCCAATTAAAAAACTTGATGATGTTAATTATTCTGGTTTTATTACAAGAAATGATATAGATGAATACTTTATTAATATTCATATTTATGGTACAATGGTGTTACTTGATAGTGTTTCACTAGAAGAGTTAGATTACCCATATGACATTAATATTGATGATGAAATTACAGATTTTATAGAAAAAAATCAAAATGCACTTGATATTAATGAATTTTTGTGGCAAAATATTGTATTGGAAGTCCCAATTAGATATACCTTGTGTGATGCTGAAAAATTAAAGGGAGATAATTGGTGCGTATTAAGTAGTAATGAAGGTGGTGAATAAATATGGCAGTTCCTTTTAGAAGAACAAGTAAAACAAAAAAGAGAATGAGAAGAACTCATCTTAAAAAAGAAGTTGGAGCATTAACTAAATGTCCAAGTTGTGGAAGTACTTTAAGACCTCATAGAGCATGCACTAAATGTGGTAAATATAATGGTAAAGAAGTACTTAATGTAGAAAAAGAAGAAAATTAATCTGTAAACAAGTGTAAAGTTTGATTAAGTTTATTAAAAAAGTAGATGAAAACATTTACTTTTTTTTATGTTTATAGTATCATAATGGTAGACAGTGGCACACTGTGGAAGAAAGTGGGGAATAAAAATGCTAATTGGACAATTTCATCATAATTTAGATGAAAAAAATCGTTTAGTTATTCCTACTAAGTATAGATTAGAACTTGGAGAGTCTTTTATAATTACAAAAGGACTTGAAAAATGTCTATATGTATACTCAAATAAAGAGTGGGAAAAACTTGTTAGTAAACTAAGTACTCTTCCTTTTAATAAGAAAGATACTCGTGGTTATTTACGCTTTTTCTTTTCAGGAGCCTCTGATATAGGTTTAGACAAGAGTGGTAGAGTAAGTATATGTGAACCTTTAATTAACTATGCTGGTTTAAAAGGCAAATGCGTAGTTATTGGAGTAAACGATCATCTTGAGATTTGGGACGAAGATGCATTTAATTCATATTTAGATGACAATGCTTCATCACTTGCGGATATAGCGGAGAATTTATTTGATGAAAAAGATGCATTATAGTGTTTTATTAAAAGAGTCTATTGATGGACTAAATATTAAAGATGGTGGAACATATGTTGATTGTACACTTGGCTATGCCGGACATTCTAAGGTTATCTTAGAAAAAAATAAAAAGGGAAAACTATTTGCCTTCGATGAAGATGAAAATGCGGTTAAGTATTCTAAAGAAGCACTTTCATCAATTGGTGATAACTTTACTATTTTTAAGGAAAACTTTTCAAACTTAAAGGAAACATTAGAAAAAGAAAATATTTTAAAAGTGGATGGCTTCCTATTTGATTTAGGTTTTTCTTCACCTCAGATCGATGATGCAAAAAGGGGGTTTTCTTTTAAATTAAATGCACCACTTGATATGCGTATGGACACTCAAAATAGTCTTACTGCAAAAGATGTTGTAAATACATATTCATTAGAAAAACTTACTGATATTTTCTTTAAGTTTGCTGAAGAAAAATATTCTAAAGTAATTGCTAGTGCAATATGTAAAGAAAGAAAAAATAAAGAAATTGTTACAACATTTGAACTCGTAGACATTATTCAAAAAGCTGTTGGTGCTTCATATTTTTATAAAAATCATCCAGAAAGAGAAATCTTTCAAGCAATTAGAATTGAGGTAAATAATGAGCTTTCAGTAATTGAAAAAGCTTTACCAGATGCAATTGATATGCTAAATAAAGGTGGAAGAATATGTGTAATAACCTTTCATTCTTTGGAAGATAGACTTGTTAAACAAATATTTAAAAAATATAGTGAAGTGGATGATATTTTAAAAGGAATGATAGATATACCTGATGAATATAAACCTAAAATAAAAATTATTAATAAAAAACCAATTTTGCCTACAGATGAAGAGATTAATGAAAATTCTCGTAGTCATAGCGCAAAACTTAGAATTGTAGAAAGGATATAAGATGAGAAAGAAAAATCAAAAAAGAGTTAGACTTTTAAAGGGTGAAAAATTTATGTATTTCATAATTATTCTTTTATTATGTCTTATTCCAATGCTTAATGTTTATACATCTAGTTTAGTTACTAAAACAAATATTGATGTAGAAAAACTTAAAAAAGAGATTTCTTCTCAAGAAGAGGAAAATGAAAGTCTTTCTATGCAAATAGATGAGCTTGCCTCAATTGATAATATTTTTAATGTTGCTAAAGAATATGGACTTTCATATAATAACTCTAGTATACTTCAAGTAAAATAATATGAAAAAAAGAGTAACTGTAAAACCTAATAAATTTATTTTACCAATAGTTTCTCTTTTACTATGCCTTGCAATAGCAAGGCTTTTATACGTTTCTTTATCAGCAAATGTAGATGGAATGAATCTAAAAAAGTTTGCTTCTTCAAGAAATACAGTTACAAAAACTCTTTATGCAAAAAGAGGTACAATTTATGATGCCGCTGGTGATGCTCTTGCAATAAGTGTAAACTCTTATACTTTAATTGCTTATTTAGAGCCTTCAAGAACTATAGATGAAAATAATCCTCAACACGTTGTTGATAAAGAGGGTACTGCTGCATCACTTGCTCCAATACTTGAAATGGATGAAGCGGAAATACTTAAATATTTAAATAAAAAGGCTTACCAAGTTGAATTTGGTAAAAAAGGAAGAAATTTAACAGAAATTGTTAAACAAAAGATAGTCGATTTAGAACTTCCAGGAATAGATTTTATTGAAAGCACTCAAAGATATTATAAAATGGGTAGCTTTGCCTCTTATTTAGTAGGTTATGCTAAAACTCATGATGATGGTTCTATACAAGGCGAACTTGGTATTGAAAGTTATTATAATGACTTATTAAGTGGTAAGAATGGCTCTATTACTTATCAAAGAGATGCCAAAGGTTATATGCTACCTAATAAACCATATTATGAAACTAAAGCTCAGTCTGGTAGTGATATTTATTTAACAATTGATAGTAATATTGAACTTATTACCGAAAATGCTATCAATGATTTAAAAGAAAAAACTAATTTTGAATTTGCTATTTTTACTATAATGGATGCTCATACTGGTGCAATAGTGGCTTCAAGTACATATCCTACATTTAATCCTAATGATTTAAATACACTAACAAATTATTTAAATCCTCTTGTTTCATATGCTTATGAACCAGGTTCTACGATGAAAATATTTTCTTGGGCTTCAGCAATGGAGGAAGGTATTTATAACGGACAAGATACTTATAAATCAGGTTCAATTGAAGTAGCCGATGTTGTAATATCTGATTATAATAAAGTTGGTTGGGGTGAGATAACCTTTGATACAGGATTTATGTATTCATCAAATGTTGCGGCCTCAATACTTGCTAAAAATTTAGGTAGAGAAAAACTACTTAATTATTATAATAAATTTGGTTTTGGTCAAAAAACAGGTATAACTTTATCTGGTGAACTTGCGGGAACAACTAAATTTAAATATGAAAGTGAAGTTGCTACAGCATCATTTGGTCAAGGTGGTATTATCATTACACCAATTCAAATGCTTCAGGCACTTACTATGCTTACAAATGATGGAGTAATGCTTAAACCTTATGTTATAAATAAAATTGTTGATTATGATGGTAAAACTACATATGAAAGTAAAGTAGAATCTTTAGGTCAAAAAATGAAAAGTGAAACAGCACAGAAATTAAGAAGTTTAATGTATAGTGCAAACTATGATGGACTTATGAAAGTATGGCAACCTAAAACTGTTACAATGTCAATGAAAACCGGTACAGCACAAATACCTGATCCAAATGGAAAGGGTTATCTAAAAGGTGAATATGATCAAATTTATTCAGTTGCAGGATTTTTCCCAAGTGATAAACCTAAATATATAGTTTATGCAGCGGTTAAAAAAATCGAAGCAACTCAGGGTACATTTGCAAGAGCAGTTACTAAAGCAGTTGATGAAATAGCAAGTTATGCAAATATTACTCAAAATGCTTATGAATCTGAAAATAAAATAATTAAACTTGAAAACTATATTTCTAAAGAAACAAACTCTGTAAAGGAAAATCTTACAAATAAAGGTATTAATGTAATTACTTTAGGAACAGGTAAATATATTATAAATCAATATCCTTTAAAGGGTATTAGTGTTGTTAAGGGTGATAAAGTATTCTTACTTACTAATAAAGAGGACTTTGTAATGCCTAATTTAACTGGTTATTCAATTACCGAGGTAAAAACTTTATGTACACTTTTAGGAATAAATCTTACTTATGAAGGATATGGCTATGTAAATAGCCAATCAATTGCAGAAAATACTCCAGTTACTAAAGATTTATCTTTACATGTAACTTTATCTCATAAATAATTAGCATCATTTTATAATGGTGCTTTTTTATACTGGAAAAAATTATTAGTAAATTATACTCTTTATCATAAAAATTTGATTTTTTATTGACAAGTGTAGTGAATACACATATAATGTAATTATACGGAGGATGTAGTGGAGTTAAAAAATAGTTTATATAAAAATATTGGTATTCATGTTATAACAACATTATTTACTGTAGAAAAAGGTGATGTTAAAGTGCTTCTTATAAAAAGAACCAATAATCCTTTTAATGGCTATTGGGCACTTCCAAGTGGAGCACTTTATAATAATGAACTTTTAGTTGATGGTGCAAAAAGAGAACTCAAAGAAAAAACAGGCCTTGAAAATATTGAATTTGAGATGTGTGGTGTATTTGATAAAATAGACCGAAGTAATTTACAAAGAATGATAGGTATTTCTTTTATTGGGGTAATTGATTCTAAAAAAGTATCTCTTTTAAAAAATACTTTAAAAACATCAAATGCTGAATATTTTTCAATAAATAATATACCGCAGCTTGCTTATGACCATAATGAAATAATCAGTTATTCATTAAATGTTTTAAAAGATAAAATTACAAAAACAAATATATTAAAAAATTTATTTCCAGATGTTTTTACTCTTCCAGAACTTCAGAAAGTATATGAAATAGTACTCGAGGAAAAATTTGATAGACGCAATTTTAGAAAAAAACTTATTAATGAGAAAGTAATTATTGATACAAATAAATACGAGGTTTTCGAGGGTAAAAAGCCAGCAAAACTATATAAATTTAATAAGAATGTTAAAAAAGAAAATGCAATATAATGCACTTTTTTAATAAATATAAATGTGTAAAAAATACACAAAGAAAGGAAGCTATGAAAAAAGATATATATATTGATTATGATGGGGTGATAAGAGGAACAATGAGTATTTCTTATGAAATGATGCAAAGACAAAATATTGATTTAAATGATAGAAAAAAAGTAATTGAATTTTATGAAAAACTTGATTGGAATTATTTGATAAGCATCTCTTTAGAACTTAATCGAGCATATTATTATATAAATAAGATTATAAGTGAAAATAAATATAATGTAAGTATTTTAACAAAAATAAATTCACTTAATGAAATGAGTGCTAAAATATTTGATATAAGAAAAAATAGTGATGTTAAAACTATATGCGTTCCAAATACTATAGATAAAACAGATGTTGTAAATCCAAATGGAAATATTTTAATAGATGACTTTTCAGGTAATTTACTAAATTGGAAAGAAAAAGGTGGTATAAGTGTAAAATTTACTGACAAAGAGGATGAAAGATTTGTGTGTACTTCATCACTTGATATTTGTTTGCAAGATAATTTAGAAAGAAAGCTAATTAGAAAGGAATGTTAATGAATAAAATTAATATATGTAAAAATTTTAAAAATGAAAATTTACCTTTAATATTTAATATTAATTATGAGGGTTTTAGTAAGTATAATAAAAATGAAACTTATATCAAGATTTATAATAGATTTTTTAATTCAATAAATGAAAATGAAAGTTTATATGAAATTATAAAATGTATTATAACTTCAGTTTCTTTGAATGAAGAAAGTAATTTAAATTTTAATATTTTAAATAATAACGAAAAAGTATTTGAACTTTTTTATGATGGTAAAAAGACTTTATGTCCCTTTATGAAAGCTAAAAAAGGAAATGATATAAAAGCCTTATGTGGTGGAAAAACAGTATTTACTTATGATATTGATAATTTTTTTAGAGTAAATAATGAGCCTTTCAATCTATCACATTTACTAGAGTATGGAAATATAGCAAGTGATTTTTTAGGTGTTCAAGTTATAAATCCAATTGTGCTTGATTTTGACATTCAAAGATATTTAAAGTTTATAATTGATTTAACGGGTGCTTATCCAACTTTTGAGGATGAGACCTTTAATACTAATTCAATAATGCTTTATTTAATGCAGTATTATCGCAAGTTAAAATATTCTGATGAAATAGAGTATTTATTTAAAATGGTTAATAAATATCTATATTTATATGGTTATATAGATGTTAGTGATATACCTAGATGTTATGAGTTTAAGGAGTATGATCTTGCAAAAAAACTTTTGAAAAAGTAGGGACTATCTTTTTTCTAAAATAATGTTATAATAATATTACTTTTCTGGGGGCAATATGAATAACGATTTAAAAATAATAAAGAAAAAGTATGGTGAAAACTTTAGTAAACTATGTAGAAAATTATTTCCAAGCATTTTAGAGGAAGATGGAACTTTAACTACAATTATTACTTCTTTATTCAAAGAAAATCATTTTCTTTATGATGATTTAATTGAATATAACATGGTTAATAGTTTTCAAAAACTTATAATGAATGAATATGGTAAAAAAATAAATAATGTTACTGATACAGATAAAAATCCTTATGAACTTTTTAAAGAAAAAGGATATACTTTAAAAGAGTGTCAAACTAATGAAGAAATACTATCATATAAAAAGTATTATATAAAAGAAGAAGAGCTTTGTACATTTAAAAGTGATAGACTTAGAACTAATAGAGTATTTTTTGCAGTTAAAGATAATGCTTTAGATATTAAAAGAAAAAGTGATCCCCAAAGGGAAGATGAATATGGTACAAGTGTACTTTCACTTCAGTTTACATTAGAGACTAACTATTTATCAATTAAAAATAGATATAACCATACAGTTAATAATCCAGATGCAACTTATCAAAACAATTTAGAAAATATAGCAAAAGGTTTAACATATTCATTTGAAAAATATTTAGGTATTAAACAAAGTAATATTAATATAGATTTTGAAATGCCTAATTATGTTAGAACAGTTGATGGCAAGTATTATAGATATAATGTTGAATGTAATAATATTTATTATTGTCCTGATAACATTGTAATACATAATTTTAAAGAAGTTTCTTTTCCTAAAGAAAAATATATTTTATTTGATGGACTTGTTTTAGATTTAACTAAAAAAACATTTAAATGTTATGATAATTGTAGATATGATTCCTCTGAAGATTTTATTAAATATATTAAAAAAATAGTTATAGAAAATAATAGTGATAGTAAAAGTATATATATTATTTGTGAAGATAATATTAAAATATATTTAGAGTTAAATAAATTTAATGAACTTATAAGTGTCCTTTTAGAGGGAGTAGAAAGATTAAATGATGATGTTTTTGCAAATAGTTTTCATATTAAAAGATTTTCTTCGAAAGATACTAAAGTAGTTGAGGATAGAGTTTTAAGAGATGCTTGTGAACTAGAATATATTTATTTACCTAAATGTGAAATTATTGGTAATAGTTTTGCCTTAAGAGCGGAAAATTTAAAAACTATTAACTTACCGAGTGTTAAAAAAGTCGATTATAGTTTTATAGCTTATGCAAAAAATGTTCAAAGTATTTATATGCCTAATTTACAGGTCGTTGGTAATAGTTTTCTATATTATAATGAAAAATTAAAGTCAATATTTTTGCCTAGTTTAGAAAAAACTGGTTACTCATTTATGTATGAAAATAATTCTTTAGAAAAATGTGATTTACCAAAACTTGTTAAAGCAGGTAGTTCATTTATGAAAAAAAACACTTGTTTAAAAGAGTTTAATGCTCCCTCTTTAAAAGTTATCGAAAGCTCTTTTTTATCAAATAATCTAGCACTTGAACATTTATATTTACCTAATATCGAAGAAATCGAAGAAAACTTTTTAGTAAGTAATAAAAAAATTAGAAATTTATATATTCCTACAGTTAAATTTATTGGAAATGGATTTTTATATAGCAATAGAGATATAATAAATAATCTTTATTTACCAAATTTATTATCTTTTGAGGGAAATAATCTTTCTTATAGAAGATAAGTTGAATAATTTAGTTTAATAGTCTATAATACTATGCAAGAAAAGGGGAAAGGTATGTATTATATTGATTTAAATGATAAACAAAAAAGTTTTATATATAGTAAATGTAGTGTGAAACATATAAAAGATGTTGGACCAAGAAGTATAATGTATAAAAGATTAAATAGTAATGCTTTTTTTATAAATACTTTTGTTACAAATTTTAATGAAAAATTTTTATATGAACCATATGTAGAAAATAGTGAAAGTTATTATTCATGGGAATATGATATTATATATGTTCCTTTTAAGTATGCAGATATGTTTAATAAACTTTTAAATATTACAAATGAAGATATTATTCGAAAAAGATTTTAGATAAAATACTTGCAAATGATAAATAAATTGTATATAATAGGCTTATAAGTTTTTACTTAGTTTGAACTTGTTTTCCAAGATTCTTACTCAGTTTAAACCGATTATAATAAAGGAGGAAAAGAAAATGCTTAAGAAAGAAGAAAAAGCTTCTATTATAAAGGAGTTTGCTAAGAATGAAAAAGACTGTGGTTCTGCTGAAGTTCAAATTGCTATTTTAACTAAAGAAATTAATACATTAACTGAACATTTAAAAGAACATAAACATGATTTCCATTCTAAAAGAGGACTTTTAATTAAAGTTGGTAGAAGAAAAAAATTACTTGAATACTTAAAGAATAATGATGTTAAATCATATCGTGAAGTAATTAAAAAATTAAATTTAAGAAAATAGGCACTAAATTTTTTAGTGTTCTTTTTTTTAGTAGAAAGGTGGTAAAAAATGAAAAAAGAATTTAAATTAAATTTTTTGGGAAGAGATTTAATTGTTGAAACTGGTCAACTTGCTAAACAAACTAATGGTTCAGTACTTGTTAGATATGGCGATACTGTAGTACTTTCTGTATGTGTAATGGGTAAAACTCCAGTTACTCAAGATTTCTTTCCACTTCAAGTATTATATCAGGAAAAACTATATTCAGTAGGTAAGATTCCTGGTGGATTTATTAAAAGAGAGGGTAGACCTACAGATTCAGCAACACTTGCAGCAAGATTAATCGATAGACCAATCAGACCTATGTTTGATGAAAACTTACGTAATGAAATTCAAGTTATCAATACAGTACTTTCTGTAGATCAAGATAATAGTCCAGAAATGGCTGCAATGTTTGGTTCATCACTATGTTTAGGAATATCAGATATTCCATTTGATGGTCCAGTTGCCGGTGTTATGGTAGGTATGGATGAAAAAGGTAAGTTTATTATTAATCCAACTACTGATGAAGCGGAAAAAAGTAAACTTGCATTAACTGTTGCAGGAACACATGATGCAATATGTATGGTTGAAGCAGGCTGCAAAGAACTTCCTGAAAAAACTATGCTTGAGGCTTTAATGTTTGCTCATGAAAATATTAAAACTTTATGTGAATTTCAAAATGAAATTATTAGTGAAATAGGTAAAGAAAAAGTTGTACTTGAACCTGCAAGTATAGATGCTGAAGTTGAAAAAGCTGTTAGAGAGTATGCAACTGATGATATGTTATCAGCAATTCAAATTAAAGAAAAACTTGAAAAATATGCTAAGATTGATGAAGTTAAAGCAAATACTATTGCTCATTTCGAAGAAGTTTATGCTGAAGATGAAGATTTTGCTAGCAAAATGAAAGATGTAGCTAAAGTAGTTGGTTTAATCGAAGGTAATGAAGTAAGAAGATTAATTATTGAAAAACATATTAGACCAGATGGTAGAAAGATGGATGAAATTAGACCTCTTGAGGCTGAAATTGACCTTCTTCCTCGTACACATGGTTCAGGACTATTCCAAAGAGGAGAAACTCAAGTTCTTGCTACAACTACACTTGGACCACTTTCAGATCATCAAATTCTTGATGGACTTGGTATTGAAGATACAAAAAGATTTATGCTTCATTATAATTTCCCTAACTTCTGTGTTGGTGAAATAGGAAGATACGGTTCTCCAGGAAGAAGAGAAATAGGACATGGTGCTTTAGGAGAAAGAGCACTTGCTCAAGTTATTCCTTCTGAAGAAGAATTCCCATATACTGTTAGAGTTGTTTCTGAAGTATTAGAAAGCAATGGTTCATCATCACAAGCTACAATATGTGCCGGATGTTTATCATTAATGGCAGCAGGAGTTCCAATTAAAGCTCCAGTAGCGGGTATTGCAATGGGACTAATATCTAATGGTAAAAAATATACAATACTTACTGATATTCAAGGACTTGAGGATCATATGGGAGATATGGACTTTAAAGTAGCAGGTACAAAAGAAGGTATTACAGCTCTTCAAATGGATATTAAAATTAAGGGCGTTACTAAAGCAATCTTAAAAGAGGCCCTTGAGGAAGCTAAAAAAGCCAGAATGAAAATTCTTGATGTTATGGCAACTGCTATTGAAAGCCCAAGAAAAGAACTTTCTAAATATGCTCCAAAAGTTGAAAGCTTTATGATTAACCCTGATAAGATTAAAGATGTAATTGGTAAGGGCGGAGAAATGATTACTAAAATTATTTTAGAATCATCAAATGTAAAAAGTGTTAATGACAAAGATGCCGTTAAAGTGGATATTGATGATGATGGAAAAGTAATTATTTATCATATGGATAAAGAAGTTATCGAAAAAACTAAAAAGATGATTGAAGATATTACTAAAGAAGTTGAAACTGGTAAAATCTATAATGCTAAAGTAGTTAAAGTGGAAGATTTTGGTGCTTTTGTAGAACTATGGCCAGGTTGTGAAGGATTAGTACATGTTTCTCAACTTGATACAAAAAGAGTTGAAAAACCATCTGATGTAGTTTCAGTAGGTGATGAAATAATTGTTAAATCACTTGGATATGATAACAAAGGAAGATTAAATCTATCAAGAAAAGAAGCTCTTCCTAAATCAGAAAGTACTTCTGAAGAAAAACCTAAAAAAGAAACAAAAACTAAAAAAGGTTTATTTGGTAAAAGTAAAAAATAATTAAGTCTAGGGAAACCTAGATTTTTTTATTAAATAATAGTAGTTATCAACCATTTTTGATACTCTATACCCTAAAAGTGGTCGATAAATTGACTTTTTTTAGTAAAAATTTGAGTTTTTAATGAAAATATGGTACAATTTTTTTGTAATTAAGGGGGAACTATGAAAGAAGTATATGATAAAATATATGGACTTTATAATGAAATATTAAAAATACCTATGGATAGACCAAAGTATTTTGAACTATATAAAGAATATATTAAATTACTTATACTAGTTAGCTCAAATAATCCTAGTTTTAATGATGATGAAAAAAAATATATAAATGGTAACTGCTATTCATATGCTTTTGATATTTTTAATCCTGAAGGAATATCTAATGTAATTTTACAGTTAGGTTTAAATGTCGGTTATTTAAGTAGAAATTTAGTTTATAATGGAACAAAAGAAAAATATTTATATGGTCTTGCAAAAGATTTCGAAGAGTTAAATATAGATTCATATGAAATAAGTTCTGATTTACCTAATGAACATGGTGGTTATAAAATAGCATTTTATTTATCATTTAATGATTTTCATTTTTTAAGACAAAATAGTGATGGTTCTTGGTCACATAAAGTAGGTTATTTAAATAGACTTGATAAATTTGATACTTTACCTAATATTGTTAATGGAAACTATGAACTTATTAAGGTTCTTGAAATAGTTAAACCAAAAGTAAGATAAAACAAAAGATTTTTTAATAAATTGTCTTTTGTTTTTTTTAATTAAATGATATACTTTATTTAGTAAGGATGAAGTAAATGAGAGCAAGATTTAAAAGTGCACTTGGATTTATAATGATGCTTTTAATAATAGCGATTGTATTATTTGCATTTTATTTTGTTTATAAAAAAATGCGTTCAAGTGATGGAGATATAAAAATAACTGGAGATTTATCAATTAATTTTCATAATGGTAAAAAGATTAAGATTGATAAAGAATTTAAAACTAAAATTACTGTAATTAATAATGGAAATGAAGATATATATTATTATATTGAATTTATTAATCCTAAAAATGCTAGTGGTGTTACTTATACATTAACAGATAATGCTCTTATTAATGTCAGTGATGAATTACCTAAACATAATGAGATAATATCAAGTTATATATTAATTAAAAAAGGTGAAATACACGATTATGAATTGACATTTAAAAATACTTTGGATAATGTAGCTAGTGTTGAACTTGATTGTGAACAAGAGGCTCTTAATAATAATACTTTTGCAGAAACTATACTTAAAAATAATGAAATTAAAAGTGAAAGTAAGACTATAGTTGGTAAAGATATTGCTACAGAAAATGAAGGATTAGTTAAAACTGTAGATGATTATGGAATAGCTTATTATTTTAGGGGTAATGTACAAAATAATAATGTTAGTATAAATAATTTAAATTTTAAAATTGTTAGAATAAATGGTGATGGTAGTGTAAGACTTGCTTTAGCAAATGATACGGGAGAACTAAAAAAATATGTTGACTCTAATGAAAAATATAGTTATAAAGACTCAGTTATTAAAGCATATTTAGATTCTTGGATTACAATTAATTTAGGTGATTATACATCATTTCTAGCAACTCAAAAATATTGTAATGATGTTTTATTAAATGATAATACTTTTTATGCATATACAAGAGTAGTCGAAGATTATATTCCATCATTTATATGTTTAAGCGATAAAGTAACAAGTAAAGTGGCACTATTAACTGTTGATGAAGTCCTTTTTGCAGGAGCCTCTCCAAATGAAGATAATACTTCTTATTACTTATATAATGAAAGTATAGAAACAGATTCATTTTTAATGAGTAGTTCTAAACTTGTGAATGGTATTTATTATCCATTTGCACTTTCAAAAAATGGTAAGGTTTTATCTGATGTATCTGGTTCTTTTTTAAGAAGTGTTAGACCAGTTATTACAATTATTAAAACAGCATTAGTCGAGGGTGATGGTACAAGTTCTAATCCATATAAGTTAATTAGTAATTAAAGTAGTAAGAAATTATTACTTTTTTTATGGAATAAGATGAAAAATCAAATAAAATGTATACTTATATACTCAAAACATATATTTTGTAGTATAATGTATTTAACTGAAAGTGTTAGTATAGGCTTATTTTATAAGTTTTTGTATTGACGTTTTTTGTCAGGAGGTTGTGGGTTATATGAAAAAAACTACAGAAGAAAATAAGAGACATCATTTATTAATGATTCAAGGTATAATTGAAAGAATGGGTAAAAATTCCTTTTCATTAAAAGAATGGTCTATAGGAATTATGATAGCTATATTTGCGTTTGCAGGTAAAAATACTCATAAGGCTGTAATAATTACATTAATACCATTGATTGTTTTTTGGTTTTTAGATGCTTATTATTTAATGCTTGAAAGAAAGTTTAGAGCTCTATATGATGATATTAGGTTGAAAGATGAAAGTAGAATTGATTTTAATATGAATTTCAATACTATTAAACTTGATATGAAAGATGTAAAAAAATATAGTTTTTTAAATATTTTATTATCAAAAGCAATTATGCCTTTTTATGTGGTTTGTATAATTACTAGTGTAATTATATATTTTGTGAAGTTTTAGGAGGTATATTTATGGCACATAAAACATTTATTTCTTATAAATATTCTGAAGGACAAGAATTACGTGATAAAATTATTGAGTCAATGGGTGATGACGCTACATATTATAAAGGGGAAACAAGTGATTCACCAGATTTAACTGATACATCAACTGAAAATATAAAAAAAGTATTAAAGGATATGATGTATGATACTTCTGTTACTGTTGTTATTATTTCACCAAATATGAAAGAAAGCAAATGGATTGATTGGGAAATTGAATATAGTCTTAAAAATATTCAGAGAAAAAATAGAACGTCACATACTAATGGTGTGGTTGGGGTTATTATGAAATATAATGGTGATTATTCATGGTTTAAAAGTACAGGAATAAATTGCCATGGTAATGTTACGTCATTTTATAAAATGGATAAGGTATATAGGATTATCTCTAAAAATCATTTTAATTCTAATCCTAAACAATGGCATTGCAGTAAGTGTGAATCATATGATTTTATGGATGGTTCCTATATTACTTTTGTAGAGGAAGAAGATTTTTTAGCAAATCCAAACAAGTATATTGATAATGCTTACAATAAAAGTGAAAAAGATGCTTCAGGATATGATTTACAAAAAGAAAGATAATAATTAAAAAATTATAGTGACGCTATGACACTTTAAATATTGGTGAGGTATTCAAACCCAATGTGTCATCGTGTCATATTTTTTTTAGATATCAAAAAAGTGGAAGTTGTAGTGATGATGAGCTTTTATTAAGAATTATAGGTTTATTTGATGAAGATTATTCTACAAATGGAACAAATAGTGCCGGCACAAAAAAGTTTTTAAAAGTTATCAGTACATATCATTTTGGAGATCCAACAGGAGAGATTTGGTCTTCTAGTTCTAGCTCCGACAATCAAGTGTGGGAGAATAATTATGTAGATAGTAATGTAGTATTTGATATCGGTGCATTTCCATGGATTTTAATATATAATTCAATTGATGCCGAAAAAAAATATTATAGAGAAACTATAAATAATAAGTTTAAAGGTTATGATTATAATACTGATGATACTCAAAAATATTATCTAGGTGGTCCAGCAGATATTTTAAATGAATCTGCAACTGCTGAAGATATATATGAGATGGAAAGAAACTCAGAAATGGTTTATAAGGAGGATGGTAGTGATATACTTGATAATCCTGCCTTTACATATCATTATATTGGGTTAATGTACCCAAGTGATTATGGTTATGCATCACCAAATTGTAGAGATGTTTCCATATATCAATTTGAAAATGACAATTCTTGCTTAAGTGAAAACTGGTTATATAATTCAGCACCTTCTATTGATGACGGTGAGTGGTTAATAACTCCATCATCAGGTAATGATTTTGAATGTTTATATATAACATCTACAGGAAATGTTGCAGCTGAATCTTGCATCAACGGTTATGCAATATGCCCGGTTTTGTACTTTGATGCAAACCTTTTCAAAATAGCCGGAGGAACAGGCACACAAACAAATCCATACCATATTAAATAATAAATATAACTTTACACTCTTTACATCTATAAATTAAAAATATTACAAAAACACTTTAAATTTTAATTAAATATTGCTACAATATTTTTATGAAAGAAGTGATTTTATGTTAAATGATATTATTACATTTTTAAAAAGTTTAGCATTTATAGATTATGTATTTTTCTTTACTGTAGTATTTCTAATTATTCTTGTGGTATCTTTAATATATTTTATAAAGATAAACAGTAATGAAACTGATGAACTAACTGATAATTTAGTTTTAAATGAGATTGAAAATGTCAATAAAAATAAAGATGTAAAAGATCCAGAACTAAATGAAATAGCAACTGCTTTAAAAAATATTAAACCAATAGATTTTACACCATATGAAAAAGAAGAGGAAGAAAAAGCTATAATAAGTTATGATGAACTTTTATCAAATACTGGACAATATGAACTAAATTATTTAAACGAAGAAAAAAATGGTGATGTTCTTGTTAAGACTGTAGATTTAAATAATTTAATCAATGTAAAGAAAAGTGAACCAATTAAAATGGAAGTTCATTTAATGAGTCTAAGAAAGGAAGAAGAGTTTTTAAAAACTTTGAAAGAACTTTCAAAATCATTAAATTAAGGGGGATATATGAAATTTAATATAATTACACTTGGATGTAAAGTAAACAGTTATGAGAGTAATTTTATGAAGGAAGCCTTAGTTAAAAACGGGTTTTCTTTTTGCAATTTAAATGAAAAATGCGATATTTTAATTTTAAATACTTGTACAGTTACTGATACCTCAGATAAAAAGAGTTTAAAAGAGGTTCGTAGACTTAAAAGAGAAAATCCTAATGCAATACTTGTGGTATGTGGATGTTCTGTGCAAAATGATAAAACTAAGTATGATGATTTAGGTATCAATATTTTGATGGGTAATATTAATAAGAGTAATATAGTAAGTATTATTGAAAAATATCTTGATGATAAAACACCAGTAGAGTATGTAGCTAAAACTCGTGATTTACCTTTTGAAAATATGGAAGTTGATATATCAGATCACACAAGAGCATATATTAAAATCGAAGATGGTTGTGATAACTTTTGTTCATACTGCATTATACCTTTTGTAAGGGGCAAAAAAAGAAGTAAAGATTTTTCTTTAGTTTTAAGGGAAGTACAGCATCTTGCAAATAATGGTTATAAAGAAATTGTTTTAACGGGTATTGATACCGGAGGCTATGAGTCAAATGGTAAAGATTTAACTGATTTAATTTGTGAAATGAGTAAAATAAATGGTATAGAAAGAATAAGACAATCAAGTATAGAAATAACTCAAATAAATGATAAGTTTATTAATGAACTTAAAAATAATAATAAAATATGTGATCATATTCATATTCCACTTCAGTCAGGAAGCGATAGTATCTTAAAGTTAATGAATAGAAAATATGATTTAAAATATTTTTTTGATAAAATAGATATGATAAGAAGTGTAAGACCAGATATTTCAATTACCACTGATGTAATTGTAGGTTTTCCTGGTGAAACTGAAGAAATGTTTTTAGAAACTATGCAAACTTGTAAAAAGATAAATTTTTCTAAAATTCATGCATTTCCTTATTCTGAAAGAAAAGGAACAAAAGCAAGTATGATGGATGGAAAAGTACCTGAAAGTGTTAAACATGAAAGAGTTAAAAAATTACTTGAATTATCTGATAGTTTAGAAAAATCATACTATGATAAATTTAAAGGTAAAAAACTTGATGTTTTAATCGAAGAGGTATCAGAATTTGGCTCTAAAGGACATACATCAAATTATTTAATGGTTCACACAAATGAAAAATTACAAAAAGGAGAAATATATAATTTAATAGTTTAATGGAAAAGTATATAATAGGTAAATTTAAAAAGATTATTTATGAAAATAAAGAAAGTAACTTTGTTGTTACTCTTTTTAAAGTTGAGGATACTGATGATACTTTTATTAAAGAAAATATGGCTAGTTTAATTCATGTAACAGGCATTTTACCTAATATTAGGCTAGATGTTAAATATAAAGTATATGGTAATACTTTAAATCATCCTAAATATTCTTGGCAGTTTTCTGGTTATAGATTAAGTGCTGTAATGCCTACAACTGAAGAAGAAATAATTAAATTTTTAGAAAGTCCTTTTGTCGAAGGCTGCTCTAAAGTATTTGCCAAAAGAATTGTGGATACTTATGGAGTAAATTCAATTAAAATTATTAAGGAAGATATAAATAATTTATTTAATATTAAAGGAATGACTACTTTAAAAGCATCAAAAATATATGGAAGTTTAATTAAATATGAAAAAGATGATGAAATAATTAAAAAACTTACTTCTTATGGTTTTTCTTATGAACAAGCAGCCAAAGCAATAAATAAACATTATACAGATATTACTCCGATTATCGAAGGTAATTTATATTTAATGAAAGATATATTTGATTTTAAATTTTTAGATGATTTATATAAAAAAAATATTTCTAAAGATGATAATTTAAGATGCAAAGAATGTCTTTTAAATACTTTTGTTGATATATCTTTTACCGAAGGATGTACATATTCCTATAAAGAGGATATATATAAATATTTAAGATCTATTTATGAAATAAATCTTGATAGTGAGGATTTTGATAATATATTATCTTCTTTAGTACAAGAGAAAAGTATTATAAAAGATGGAAGTAGATATTATTTAAAAAAATATTATGATGAAGAAAAAGATATTGCAAGATACTTATATTTAATAGATAAGCAAAAAAAGAAAGAATATCCATCGCTTTTAGATAAAATAAAAGATATTGAAAAAGATACTGGTAAAGAGTATTCACCTGAACAAATAAAGGCTATTGAAAATAGTTTAAAAGAAAATATATCTATTATTTCTGGTGGACCTGGTACTGGTAAAACTACTATAATTAATGCTATTGTAAAACTTTTTATTAAAGAAAATAAATATAATAAAGAGGAAGTTGCTAGTAATATAATATTACTTGCTCCAACAGGTAAAGCCGCTAAAAAGTTAAGTTTATCTACAGGTCTTGGTGCTCAAACAATACATAGACTTTTAAGATGGCATAAAGAGGAAGATTCTTTTGAATTTAATGAACATAATAAACTTTTTCATAAACTTGTTATAGTGGATGAATGCTCTATGATTGATGTATCTCTTATGAAAGCACTTCTTTGTGCATATAATTCAAATATAAAACTTATTTTAGTCGGAGATATTTATCAGCTTCCTTCAGTAGGTCCTGGTCTTGTACTTCATGATTTAATAGAAAGTGATTTATTTTCCTTTAATATGCTTTCAACTATTTATAGACAAAGTGATAATTCTTATATACCTTTTTTAGCAAAGGATATTAAAGCCCAAAATCTCGAAGATGATTTTACTTCCAAAAGAGATGATTATTCATTTATAATTACAAGTGAGGATAAAATACTTGAAACAGTTATTAAATGTGTAAATTATGGTTTAACAAAGGGTATTGATGAAACTAAAATGCAAGTTTTAGCTCCAATGTATAAAGGTATAAATGGAATAGATAATTTAAATAAATATTTAGAAAAAGTTTATAATAAAGAAAAAAATTTATTCGAAGTTAAATATGGAGATAAAATTTATAGAGTAGGTGACAAAGTACTACAACTTGTAAATGATTCAGATAATAATGTATTTAATGGTGATATTGGTAAAATAACTAATATTTATACAGGTAGTGATGATAAAATAAAAATATCTATAGACTTTGATGGGAATCTTGTATTTTATGAAAAAAAAGATTTAAAAAATATTACTCTTGCTTATGCAATTACAATACATAAAAGTCAAGGTAGTGAGTTTGAACATGTTATTATGCCCCTTAGTAAAGATTACTCAATAATGCTTTATAATAAACTTATTTATACTGGTGTATCACGTGCTAAAAAAAGCCTTACTATAATTGGTGATCCATCTTCATTTATAAGGGCTGTTTCAAATAATTATTCTAAAGAAAGAAGAACTTCTTTAAAAGAATTTTTACAAAGTAACTATGATATATAAAAAATGTAAGCGTTATACTGATATGAACCCCGTTTCTTGGACAAAATAGAAACGAGGTTTTTATATGGGAAAATTATCATTTGAAGATAAAATAAATTTGTATAATGATAGAAAATCAGGAGTATCAATTTCATCATTGTGTTCAAAATATAAAATATTACATGCTAATGTTGAATATTTAACTAGATTAATAGATAAGCGTGGTTATGATATTTTAAGGAAAAATAGAAACAGAAAATTTACATCTTATGAAAAGGAGCGAATTATTAATCGTGTATTATTAAATAACGAATCCCTTTTATCTGTTGCAATTGATGAAGGATTATCTAGTCCAGGAATGTTAGCAAATTGGATTAAAAATTATAAAGAAATGGGTTATAATATAGTTGAACGAAAGCGAGGCAGGAGTCTAACTATGTCAAAAAAACCTAAAATAACAGACAAAAAAGAAACTATCGAAGAAGAAAATGAAAGATTAAAAAATAAAGAGATAAAACAAAGCATGTCTAGAAAAGGTAATAGTATGGATAATGGTATGATGGAAAACTTTTTTGGACTACTTAAAACTGAAATGTTCTACGATCAAGAAGATAAATACAAAACATTAGATGAATTAATTACAGCAATAGATGACTATATTAATTATCATAATCATGATAGAATTAAAGTGAAATTAAAAGGACTGTCTCCTGTAAATTACAGGCTACAATCCTCTAATTAGAAATTATTTATAAACTGTCCAACTTTTGGGGTTCAGTTCAGTAAGTTACCTTTTTTTAATATTTTTGAAAAAATGTTTTAATATAAAACTGATA
>ULWN01025085.1_pt1 | contig 45469 bp, 34 predicted proteins | sample 1960371 | NCBI WGS metagenome assembly ULWN01 (sample SAMEA4835813, study PRJEB28245) | human gut metagenome | biome: gut microbiome; material: fecal sample | place: Denmark | collected 2008 | reverse complement strand
TTTAGGGCTTGTGCGCTCTTGTCAACTGATGGTGTCTTTTCGTCCGAAAAGAAAAGAGAAAGAAGAAGTAAAACGCCTTACTACTTCCCCACGCAGAACCTGGAGAATATCCTGTCCACCACGTCTGCGTCCACGCTCTTTCCGGTTATCTCGTCCAAGGCGATGAGCGCCGAGCGAAGGTCGGTGGCGATGCAGTCCGCCTCCTCTGTTTGGAGGGCGGAGGAGAGCGCCGCGGAGCATTCCCTGAGGGCTGCGATATGGCGGCTGTTTGTGACGAGGGCGCTTTCGCACTCCGGGGCGATAAGCTCTGCGATGCGGTCTATCAGCGCGCCTACCCCCTCGCCCGTGACCGCGCTCACGCCTATGGCCTCCACGCCGTACTCCTTTGCAAGGGCAAAGGCGGCGGCGCCGTCTGAAAGGTCGCTTTTGCATATTACCGCCAGCTTTCGTCCGGGGGAGGCCAGCAGCCGCCGCTCCTCGTGGGACACCGCATCTCCGCCGTCCATGGCGATGAGCAGCAGGTCGGCCCTGTCCACTATATCCCTTGCCCGGGATATGCCTATGCTTTCCGCGGCGGAGTCCGCCTCCCGCAGGCCCGCCGTGTCGAAAAGGCGGGCGGTTATGCCGTTTATGAGCAGAGTCCCCTCCAGTATGTCCCGGGTGGTTCCAGCCTCCGGGGTAACTATGGCCCGATCCTCGCCCAGCATGGCGTTGAAAAGGGAGCTTTTGCCGGCGTTGGGCCTGCCCAGTATGGCTATGCGCGCACCTTCCCGCACCATGCGTGAGGCCATACCGCCGGATATGAGGGAATCTATCTCCGCCCTTGCGGCACGTATACCCTCGGGGAGGGCAGAGAATACATCCTCCTCCAATTCCTCCGGGTAGTCTATGGCCGCGTCTATGCCGGAGAGCAGGTCAAGTATTTCCTCCTCCACCTTTTCTATGCGGCGGGATAGGGAGCCCTGAAGCTGGTCCAGCGCCGAGGCGGCCCCCCGGCTGGAGGAGGCGTTGATAAGGTCCATTACCGCCTCCGACCTGGCCAGATCCAGCTTGCCGTTGATAAATGCCCGCCGGGTGAACTCCCCGGGGCCTGCGGGGCGGAGGGGCAGCTCGGAAAGCCGGGAAAGCACCCGCCTCGATACGGCGTAGCCTCCGTGAATGTACAGCTCAGCCATGTCTTCGCCGGTGTAGCTTTTAGGCCCCTGAAAATAAACCGCCATAGCGTCGTCGATAGGCGAACCGTCCGCCGCCGTTATGCTGCCGTGGGCAACGTACCGGTGCTCTATTTTGCCGTTAAATACCGCACGAAGGGCGCAGAGCGTATCCGCCCCGCTTATGCGTATCACAGCTATCGCCCCGCCTACGGGGGTGGAAAGTGCGTAAATGGTGTCTGTCATGGTTCTCTCCTAAATATGCGGATAAGCATCACACATATATTATACTATAAACATCGGGAAATAAAAATATTTCCCACACGCCCATTTTCTGCTATAATATACCACGGAAGAAAACAAGAGGTAATTGACGCATGAACACATATTTGGGCGGAATATACGACGTGGCGGTGCTGGGCGCCGGCCACGCGGGCTGCGAGGCGGCATTGGCCTGCGCCCGCATGGGCCTGAGGACCCTCTGCCTTACCATGAACCTGGACAGCGTAGCCCTTATGGCCTGCAACCCGGCCATAGGCGGCACCTCAAAGGGGCACCTTGTGCGGGAGCTGGATGCGCTGGGGGGAGAGATGGGGGCCGCGGCGGACGATACCTTTATACAGATACGCATGCTGAACACGGGCAAGGGCCCGGCGGTGCATTCACTCCGCGCCCAGATGGACAAGCGCCGGTATCACGAGCGCATGAAGCGGGCCCTGGAGCGGGAGCCGCTGCTTGACCTGCGCATGGGCGAATGCGAGAGGATACTGCTGGAGAAGGGCAGAGTTTCCGGCATCATCGCCGGGGGCGGCATAGAGTACCGCTGCCGGGGAATAGTCGTGGCTACAGGAGTGTACCTAAAGAGCCGCATATTGATAGGCGACTACGTTACGGAATCGGGGCCTTCGGGTATGCTCAGGGCAAATTTCCTCTCGTCGTGCCTTACGGATATGGGCTTTAAGCTCCGCCGCTTCAAGACGGGTACTCCGCCCAGAGTAAACAGGCGCAGCCTTGATTTTGAAAGGATGGAGCCCCAGTACGGCGACGTGCCCTCACCCCGGTTCTCATTTATGAGCGGGAAGGGGGAAAGGCCGCAGCAGCCCTGCTATCTCACCTATACCAACCCCCGCACTCACGAGATAATACTGAACAATATCCACAGGAGCAGCATGTATTCGGGGCTTGTGACTGGCACAGGCACCAGGTACTGCCCCAGCATAGAGGATAAGATAAAGCGGTTTGCGGACAAGGACAGGCATCAGCTTTTCATAGAGCCGGAGGGGCTTTCCACAGAGGAGATGTACGTGCAGGGCATGAGCACCAGCCTGCCCTACGACGTGCAGGTGGAAATGCTGCGCACCATCCCCGGCCTCGAGCGCTCGGAGATAATGCGGGCGGGGTACGCCATAGAGTACGACTGCATAGACCCCAACACGCTGGACACTACCCTTGGCAGCAAGGATATACCGGGGCTGTACTTTGCGGGGCAGATAAACGGAAGCTCCGGCTATGAGGAGGCCGCTGCCCAGGGCATTTACGCCGGCATAAACTGCGGGCTGTACCTCAAGGGGGAGGAGCCGCTCATACTCTCACGGGGAGACGCATATATTGGTGTACTGGTGGACGACCTTGCCACAAAGGGCACCAACGAGCCATACAGGATGATGACCTCAAGGGCGGAATACCGGCTGCTGCTAAGGCAGGACAACGCTGATTTGCGGCTGACGGAAAAGGCGCGGCGGACGGGGCTAATATCCGAGGAGCGGTACGCGAAGCTCATGGAAAAGGAAAGCCACATGGCAAAGGCCATGGCCGCCCTGAACAAGACGGCCCACCCCAGCCGGGAATTGACGGCGCTGCTGGAGGCAAAGGACGGGGGAGGGCTCAAGAGCGGCGCAAAGCTCATGGACGTGCTGCGCCGGGAGGGCATAAGCTATACGGAGCTTATGCGGGTATCCGGGCTTCCGGAAATTTCGGAGGAGGCCCGGGAGCAGGTGGAGATATCCGCCCATTACGAGGGCTATATAGACAAACAAAAGAAGCAGGTTGAGCGGTTGCAGCAGCAGGAGGGCATGCTCATACCCGAGGGGGTGGATTTTGCCCATATGGAGGGGCTGCGCCTTGAGGCAAGGCAGAAGCTTTCCGCCATACGCCCAAAAAATATAGGCCAGGCCAGCCGCATAAGCGGCGTATCCCCGGCGGATATAGGTGTGCTGCTGATACAGCTGAAGCTCCTGGAGGAAAAATAGATGGATATACAGACCGTAATAAAGGCCATGCCTGCGGCGGGGCTGAATGAGGCGCAGGCGGAAAAGCTCTGCCGCTATTATGAGATGCTCATGGACTGGAACAGCCGCATGAACCTTACCGCCATAACCGGGGAGGATGAGGTGCTTAAAAAACACTTTGCAGACAGCCTGCTGCCGCTGGAGCTTATTCCGGAGGGGGCAAACCTTATAGACGTGGGCACCGGCGCGGGCTTCCCCGGATTGCCCATAGCCATCGCCCGGCCCGACGTGAGGGTGACGCTGCTGGACTCCCTCAATAAGCGCATAGGCTTCCTCAGGGAGGTGTGCAAAGAGCTGGATATAAATGCGGACTGCATACACGATAGGGCAGAGGATGGGGGCAGGAACCCAGCCCTTCGGGAGAAGTTCGATATAGCCGTATCAAGGGCGGTAGCCAGGGTGTCCCCCCTTGCGGAGTACACCGTTCCGTTTCTGAAGGTCGGAGGCAGGTCGCTCATGTATAAGGGGCCCCAGGCCGCCGCGGAGCTGAAGGAGGGCGAAAGGGCCCTGGAGCTTTTATGCTGCACAGGCGAGATAAGGTCATACCCGGCGGAGTGGGGAGAGCGCAGCGTGATAATCCTCACAAAGCAGAAGCCCACTGCTAAAGCTTACCCGAGAAAGGCCGGAACGGCGGAGAAGAAGCCGCTTTAGCGAAAAACTTATTATTCAGGAGAAATAAAGATGTCCTTTGAATTTACCCTTCGTCCCCGGACTACAGAAAGCCAGCGCAGGCTGCTGGAGATACCCGTTGAAAAGATAGTGCCAAACCCCAACCAGCCCAGAGTCACATTCGACGACGATACTATAGCCGAGCTTGCCCAGAGCATAAGCCAGGTAGGCCTCATCCAGCCGCTGGTGGTGAGAAGGAGCGGCTCCGGATATGAGCTGGTAGCCGGCGAACGCCGCCTGCGCGCCTGCAAGTCTCTGGGAATGGAGACCGTCACCTGCATAGTAGAGGACTCAATGCAGGAGGAATCCTCCGCCATGGTGGCACTCATAGAAAACCTTCAGCGGGAGGACCTGCACTACATGGAGGAGGCACAGTGCTACTACGCCCTGCTCAACAACTACAACCTCACCCAGGAGGAGCTTGCAAAACGACTTGGCAGGAGCCAGTCCTCCATAGCAAACAAGCTGCGGCTTTTGCGGCTCTCGCCCGATGTGGTGTCCGCCATTCGTGAGAACGGCCTTTCAGAGCGCCATGCCCGGGCGGTGCTCAAGCTAAAGGACGAGGAGGTACAGCTGGCCGTCATAAAGCGCACGGCGGAAAAGAACCTCTCGGTCAAGGACACTGAGCGGCTGGTGGAGAAGACACTGGATAAGATGTACGACGAAAAGCGCCCCGGCGCGGCCCCCCGCCCTGCCATAATACGCCAGGTGCGGGACTACCGTCTGTTTATGAACACCGTTAATTCGGCCATCGCCGTGCTGCGAGAATCCGGCATGAACGTGGAGGTGGAGCAGGAGGATCTTCAAAACGGCGTGGATATACACATAAGGATAACTAACGAATAAGGCAAACAAAGCAAAAGGAACGGCAAGACCGTTCCTTTATTTATGCCCTAAAGCCTGTTTTGTTGTTTTCCGTTGGAATTTCCGCTGTTTCAAAGGTTCTTTTTTTATTTAAGGTTGGCTTTTCTTTTCTCTTTGCTTCTTTATCCTTTTCTTTTCAACGAAAAGAAAAGAGAAAGAAGAGAGAAAGAATCTTACATCAATTCCCGGCGAACAGCCTTACGGGGAGGATGAGGTAGTAATATTCGTCGCCGGTTTCGGGCTTTACCACGCAGGGGCTTATGTTGGTATTCATATCCAGGCAGACGTATTCGTCGTCCAGCACCTTCAGCACGTCGCTGAAGTACTTGGCGTTGAAGGCGATGTCTATATCGCTGCCCATGCGGTCTATATTGACTATTTCCTTGCTGGCGCCTATCTCGCTGTTGGCGGTGATGGTCACCTGACCGTCCTCAAAGGAGAACTTTACGTGGTTCTTCTTGCTCTCCCGCGCCATGAGGGATACACGCTCTATGCTGTCCAGCAGCTCCGTGCGGTTCACCCGCACATGGGTGGTGTGGCTGTCCGGCAGTATCTGGCGATAGCGTATGAACTCGCCGTCCATAAGGCGGGTGATTATGCGGGTATGGCCCATGTCTATCATGACGTGGGTGGCAGAGAATACCATGTTGATCATCTCGTCGCTGTCGTCCAGTATGCGGCTTATCTCCAGCAGGCCCCGGGCGGGAATGACCGCGTTTTTGGCGGCGCCGGATACCGTTACGGCTTCGGTGCGCATGGCCAGACGGTATCCGTCCAGAGCTACCATGCTCATCTTGCCGTCGGCAAGCTCTATGAGCACTCCACGGAGTATGGGCTTGGAATCGTCCTGTGCCGTTGCGAATATGCACTGGCGTATCATGTTCTTTAAAGCCGCCTTGGATATGGCGATAGAGAACTCCCGGTTGACGTCGGGCATGGAGATGTAATCCTTGGCGTTTTCCACCTGCATGGTGGTGGTGGCCCGGCCGCTCTCTATGAGCAGCGTGTTCTTATCGGCGGAAAGCAGAGTCTCCTCTGCGGGCAGCCTGCGGACAAGCTCCGAAAACAGCCGCCCGGGCAGCACACAGGCTCCCTGCTTTTGGATATCTACATTAAGCGTAGCTTCTATCTGGAGCGAAAGGTCTGTACACCTTAGCAGCAGCGTATCGCCTATGGCTTCGGCATATATGCCCTCGAGTATACCTACCGAGGACCTTACTCCCAGCGCCTTTGAGACCGTAGCCACGGCGGCGTTGAGCTCAGCCGTATCAACTGTAAAGCGCATATGCGTCCCTCCCTGGAATGGATGATATCGTTTATATTATATTTATTATACTATATTTCGGCGGCGGCGCAAATATTTTTGTGAGGCGCGGCAATATGCATTTTACGCATATTTATACATTTCTGCAATGCTTTCTTCTTATTATAATAAAAGCCATTGAAAAATCCCTGATTTTATGTTAAAATTAGTAAGTAAAATTTTGTATTACAGGCGTGCAAAATAGATGGAAATTAACCGCTTGCGCTTAAACCAGTACCGCAGCTATGCTGCACTCGATCTGCGGCCCGGCCCCGGCATAAACGCCATAGTGGGAGACAACGCAGAGGGGAAGACCAACAGTGTCGAGGCGGTTTTTCTTTGCGCCTTCGGAAGGTCCCACAGGACCTCCCGGGACGCCGAGCTTATTATGCGGGGCTGCGCCGGCGGATACGTGGGGGCGGAGCTTACCAACAATACGGGCTCCCATCTTATAGAGATAAAGCTTCGGGACGGGGAGCGCAAAAAGATATTCATAGACCGGCAGATGGCCTCCCGCTCAGGGGAGCTAATGGGGCTGCTGAATGTTGTGATGTTCGCCCCGGAGGATCTTTCAATAGTAAAGGATGGCCCGGCGGAGCGGCGGCGCTTCATGGATATGGAGCTTTCCCAGACCCATCCGGCCTACTATTACAGCCTGCAAAGGTACAACTCGGCGCTTAAGCAGCGGAACGCCCTTTTAAAGGAGCCTGACAGGATAAGCCCCGGCATGCTGGAGACCTGGGACGAGCAGCTCTCGGCGCTGGGCGAGGAAATCGTAATGGACAGGTGCGAATTCATAGACGGCCTTTCCACAATAGCCTACGACCTGCATAAAAGCATCACGGGGGGCAGGGAGAGGCTGGAGATAGTGTACGAGCCGGACATAGACCCGGAGGATCCTGAGGGCATTTACGGCGCCATGCTCAAGGCGCTGGACAGGAGCAGGGCGGAGGATCTCCGCCGGGGCTTTACCACCGCAGGCCCCCACCGGGACGATATAGGCATAGCCCTGTCCGGCATAGACGTGCGCACCTTCGGCTCCCAGGGCCAGAAGCGCACCGCGGCGCTGTCACTTAAGCTTTCCGAGCTTGCCTTCATACGGGAGATAAAGGAGGAAGCCCCGGTGCTGATATTGGACGACGTGCTCTCTGAGCTGGACGAGGGCCGGCAGCAGCTTTTGATGGAAAGCATGAAGGACTGCCAGTGCTTTCTGACCTGCACCAGCCTTGAGGGCTTAAAGCGGGCGGGCCTGGGAAATATGAAGGTGTTCCGCTGCAAGGGCGGCGAGATGCTGCCGGAGTGACAGGCAAAGCCGGGAAAAAACCCGCAGGGGGCGGTCTTTAGCCACTTCTGCGAAATGGAGGAATATATGTATCTGCATATAGGCGGGGATAAGGTAGTGGACGATGAGGAAATACTCCTTATATTGCCCCGTGAAACAGTAATGCATTCATACGAAAACCGCCGCTTCATGGAGACCGCCATAGGCTCCGGCCGCGTGGACGACGTATCCGGCGGCGAGCGGGACACATACATAATCACCGCCGTCCCCGAGGGAATAAGGGTATACGCCTCGGCGGTAGGGGCAGCTACAATAGCTAAGAGATAATTTACAGAAGGGCATAAACCATGGAACAGAACAACCACACAAACTACAACGCAAACGAAATACAGGTCCTTGAGGGATTGGAGGCGGTAAAGCGCCGCCCCGGCATGTATATAGGTTCTACGGACGTGCGGGGACTGCACCATCTGGTCAAAGAGCTGGTGGATAACGCCATAGACGAGGCGATGGGCGGCTACTGCACCCATATAGAGGTAACAATACACCCCGACAATTCCGTATCCGTCCGGGATAACGGCCGCGGCATACCCGTGGGCTACCATGAGAAGATGCACAAGTCCGCGCTGGAGGTGGCACTTACCGTGCTGCACGCGGGGGGCAAGTTCGGCGGCAGCGGCTATAAGGTATCCGGCGGACTTCACGGCGTGGGTCTGTCCGTGGTAAACGCCCTTTCCAGTAGGCTTACGGCGGAGGTTCGCCGCGACGGCATAATATACCGCCAGGAATACGTAAACGGCGACCCGGTGACGGGAGTAGAGCAGGTGGGCACGTACGGCGATGACACGGGCTCCGGCACTACCATAACCTTCCTCGCCAACGACCAGATATTCGACACCCTTGATTACAACTACGATACCCTGCGGGGCCGGATGAGGGAGCTGGCCTTTTTGAACAAGGGCGTTGCCATAACCGTCACGGATGAGCGCACAGACCCCGTACAGAGCAAAAAATACTGCTATGAGGGCGGCATAATCTCCTTCGTGGAGCACCTGAACAAGAGCAAGGACGTGCTCCATGAGGACGTTATGTACTTCGAGGGCAGTAAGGACGATCCCGCCAAGCAGCAGGTGGCCTCCGTTGAGGTGGCCATGCAGTACAACACCGACTACAACGAGAGCGTGTTTACCTTTGCCAACAACATAAACACCGCAGAGGGCGGCACCCACCTTCAGGGCTTCCGCAGCGCCCTTGCCCGCAGCATAAACGACTACGCCCGCAAGTATAAGCTGCTCAAGGACAACGAAGCGAACCTCTCCGGCGACGACGTCCGGGAAGGCCTTACCGCCATAGTCAGCGTAAAGCTGGTGGAGCCCCAGTTCGAGGGCCAGACAAAGACAAAGCTGGGCAATTCCTATATGAAGTCCCTTGTGGACAACGTGGTGGGCAACGGGCTTGGCTTTTACCTTGAGGAGCACCCCCAGACCGCAAGGCTGATAATAGATAAGTGCATAACCGCATCCAGGGCGAGGGAGGCCGCAAGAAGGGCCAGGGACCTTACCAGAAAAAAGACCGGCCTGGAGAACATATCCCTCCCCGGCAAGCTCGCGGACTGCAACAGCAACGAGCCGGAAAAGTGCGAGATATTCTTAGTGGAGGGCGACTCCGCAGGCGGCTCCGCCAAGATGGGCCGCAACCCGGAGTTTCAGGCAATACTGCCCCTTCGCGGCAAGATACTCAACGTGGAAAAGACCCGCTTGGATAAAATGCTTGCCAACAACGAGATACGCTCCATGATAACCGCCTTCGGCACAGGCATAGACACCGAGTTTGACGAGAGCAAGCTCCGTTACCACAAGATAGTCTGCATGACGGATGCGGACGTGGACGGCGCGCATATACGCATACTGCTTTTGACCTTCTTCTACAGGCACATGCGGCCTCTGATAGAGCACGGCCACATTTACGCCGCCCAGCCGCCCCTTTACAGAATAACCCGGGGCAAGAACATATGGTATGCCTATGACGACGAGCAGCTGGGAAGGATACTCAACGAGATAGGCCGGGACCCCAAGCCGCTTATCAACCGCTATAAGGGCCTTGGTGAGATGAACCCGGATCAGCTGTGGGAGACCACCATGGACCCGGACAACCGCATGATGTACCGGGTACACCTTGAGGACGCCATACGGGCGGACGAGATATTCTCCACCTTAATGGGCGACAAGGTAGAGCCCCGCAAGGAGTTCATAGAGCAGAACAGCAAGCTGGTAGTGGATCTGGACGTATAAAGGAGCAATAAATGGACGACATCACCAACAACCCCCGCATAACGCCGCTTGATATAGAGCAGGAGATGAAGAAATCCTTCATTTCCTACGCCATGGCGGTAATAATAAACCGCGCCCTGCCCGATGTGCGGGACGGCCTCAAGCCTGTGCACCGGCGCATACTGTACTCTATGGGAGAGCAGGGCTTCACCCCGGATAAGCCCTTCCATAAGTCCGCCCGCATAGTGGGCGACGTGCTGGGCAAATACCACCCCCACGGGGACAGCTCGGTATACGACGCCATGGTGCGCCTTGCACAGGACTTCAACACCCGCTACCTGCTGGTGGAGGGCCAGGGCAACTTCGGCAGCGTGGACGGGGACGGCGCGGCGGCGATGCGCTACACCGAGGCACGGCTTTCAAAGATGAGCCTTGAGATGCTTGCGGATATAGACAAAAATACCGTGGACTTCATGCCCAACTTCGACGAGACGCTGGTGCAGCCCACGGTGCTGCCCAGCCGCTTCCCCAATCTGCTGGTAAACGGCAGCAACGGCATAGCCGTAGGCATGGCCACAAACGTGCCGCCCCATAACCTCGGGGAGGTCATAGACGCATACGTGGCCCTCATAGACAACAGGGATATATCCATCGAGGAGCTTATGGCCTACCTGCCGGGGCCGGATTTCCCAACGGGAGCCACCATAATGGGAACCGCGGGCATAAGGCAGGCATACAGGACGGGCAGGGGCAAGATACTGGTACGGGCAAAGACCGAGATAGAGCCAATGGCCAACGGCAAGAGCCGCATAGTGGTAACGGAGCTGCCCTATCAGGTGAACAAGGCGCGATTGGTGGAAAAGATAGCGGAGCTGGTGCATGAAAAGCGGGTGGAGGGCATAACCGCCCTTCGGGACGAGAGCAACCGCAACGGCATGAAGGTGGTAATAGAGATAAAAAAGGACGTGAACGCCAACGTCGTTTTAAATCAGCTCTATAAGCACACCCAGCTTCAGGATACCTTCGGCGTGATAATGCTGGCTCTTGTGGATGGGGAGCCAAAGGTGCTCAACATAAAGGAGATGCTGTACCACTACCTCAGGTTCCAGGAGGAAGTGGTGACCCGCCGCACAAAGCACGATCTGGAAAAGGCCAAAGAGCGGCTTCATATATTGGAGGGCCTGCTCATAGCCATGGCCAATATAGACGAGGTCGTGGATATAATCAAGACCTCCAAGACCCAGAGCGAAGCCAAGGAACGGCTGAACGTCCGCTTCGGATTGACGGATAAGCAGAGCCAGGCCATACTGGATATGCGCTTAGGCCGCCTTACAGGGCTGGAGCACGACAAGATACAGGCGGAGAGGGACGGCCTTGTGGAGACCATCGCCTATTACGAGAGCGTCCTTGCGGACGAAAACAAGCTGCTGGGCATAATCCGGGAGGAAATACTGGAGGTCCGCCGCAAATACGCCGACCCCAGAAGGACCGAGATAGCCCAGATAACAGAGGATATAGAGCTGGACGACATAATACAGCCTGAGGAGATGACGGTGACCCTTACCCTTACCCACTTCGGCTTCGCAAAGCGCACCAGCATGGATACCTATAAGGCCCAGAACCGGGGCGGCAGGGGCATAACCGGCCAGACCACCCGGGAGGAGGATTTCGTTGAGCACCTGTTCGGCTGCAACACCCACGACGAGATAATGTTCTTCACCAACATGGGCCGGGTGTTCCGCATGAAGTGCTACCGGATACCCGAGGCGGGCCGCACCGCCAAGGGCACCGCCATAGTAAACCTGCTGAACCTTAAGGAGGGGGAGAAGGTGACCACGCTGTTCCCACTGTGGGAGGAGGGAAAATACCTGAACCTCATCACCAAGGCGGGCATAATCAAGAAGACACCCATAGAGGAGTTCGACAATATCCGAAAGGGCGGAATGATCGCCCAGAACCTCAGGGAGGGGGACGAGCTTATTGCCGCCATAATGACGGACGGCAGCGACGAGATAATAGTCGGCACAAGGAAGGGCAAGAGCATACGCTTCAGCGAGGAGGACGTGCGCCCCATGGGCAGAAGCGCCACCGGCGTAAAGGCCATAACGCTGGAGGAAAACGACAGCGTGGTGGGGGCCGAGAAGGTTCGCCCCGGCGCCTCCATACTCTCCATATCCGAAAACGGCATGGGCAAGCGCACGCCGGAGGAGGACTACCGCACCCAGACCCGGGGCGGCAAGGGCATAATAGCCATGGCCCTCACCGAAAAGACCGGCGATCTGGTCTGCATGAAGGCGGTAGGAGCCTCCGATATAGAGGAGGACGTAATGATAATAAGCTCCGAAGGCACCATAATAAGGCTGCCCGTGGAGCAGATATCCGAGATATCCCGCAATACCCAGGGAGTGCGCCTTATGCGCACCGAGGACAGGGTGGCCTCCGTTGCCATAGTTCCCCACGTGGAGCCTGACGGGGAGTAATAAAAAAGAGGGGACGGCAAGCTGTCCCCTTTATATGTCTGTAAAGGAACATGGTATATGCCGCTTATACGCCTCGCACAGCTTTTCGCCGCCGCGGGACATACCCTCTACGGAGTAGGGGGCATGGTGCGCAACCCGCTTCTGGGCCTGCCGGTCACGGATAACGACGTAACCTCCTCCATGACGCCGGGGGAGGTAATGGCCATGTGCCGGGATAAGGGCATAAAGTATCTGGACATAGGCGCGGCCTTCGGAATGGTGGAGCTGCACTATATGGGCGGGGTATTCCAGCACACCACCTTCAGGCGGGATACATACCCAACAGGCGGCGGGCACCGGCCCCAGGCGGTAAGCTACTCCGGGGACATAAACGAGGACGCCTTCCGCCGGGACTTTACTGTGAACGCCATATATAAAAATATACTGACAGGCAGTATCACCGACCCTACCGGCGGCATGCAGGACCTTAAAAAAAGGCTGCTCAGAGCTACCTCAAAGGATCCCGCCGTCATAATGGGAGACGACGCCCTTCGCATAATGCGCATGGCGCGCTTTGCCTCGGAGCTGGGCTTTGAGGCGGAGCGGGGCACATTGGAGGCCGCAAGGGCCTGCGCGGCGGGGCTTGCGGACATATCCCCGGAGCGCATACGGGAGGAGCTGGACAGGATACTGCTCTCCGACGCGAAATACGGCATTCCCGGGGGGCCGTACAGGGGGCTTGAGCTGCTGGACAATCTGGAGGCCCTGGACGTGATACTGCCCGAGCTGGCCAAGGGCCGCGGAGTGGCCCAGAAGCCCCAGTACCACAAGTACGACGTGCTTCACCACTGCTTTCACGCGGTGGACTGCATAGAGCCAAGCCTTACCCTGCGCCTTGCCGCTCTGCTCCACGATGTGGGCAAGCCGGCGGCGCTTCAGGCCACGGGCTGCATGTACACCCACGACAGGCTGGGCGCGGATATTGCCCGGGGAATACTGGAAAGGCTGAGGTACCCCTCCGCCGTCATACGGGACGTTACGGCGCTTATACGCAACCACATGTTTGACCTTCGTACCGAGGCAAAGGAGAATACCATACGGCTATGGCTTCAGGAGATGGGTATAGAGCGCTCGCGCCAGCTCATAGCTCTCCGCCGGGCGGACGTTCACGGCAGCGGAAGGATAGAGGGGCCGGTGGAGTCCGCGGACAGGTGGGAGCGCATACTGGAAAGCATGATAGCGGCGGGGGCGCCCTTTGAAGAGCGGCAGCTTGCCGTCACAGGGGCGGACATAGCCGGTTACCTTGGCATACCCCCTTCTCCCAGGATAGGGTACATAAAGGCGGGGCTGCTCAGGCACTGCGCAAAACGCCCGGAGGACAACAATAAAACCGTGCTGCTTCGGCTCAGCCGGGATTTGGTAAACAATTCGTGACAGTTTTGCCCTTTTGCCCTATATACACTTGCAATACCCATGGGAAAAATGTAAAATAGGTTGATTAGGTATGAAAATTATAAGGGTATGTATGCACATACGGCAACCCTGACCCTGAACGGAGGATATAAGTGGCTATTTCGCTGGAAGTTAAAAAATTCGTAAACACCGAATACGTAGGCAAATTTGCGGAGATCGAGCTGCCCATAGCCCAGCCCGAAGACGAGGAGACCCCAAGGAAGGCCAGAAAGAAGCCGGACAAGAAGGATAAGAAGGAAAAAAAGGCTTCCTTTATTCGCAAAAGGGCGGATTATGACGGCGATGACGACGATTATGACGATATAGACAGCGAGATCGAGGCGGAGCTGGACGCGGAGGAAGAGGAGGAGCGCAGAAAGTCCCGCAGGGGAGGCCTGTTCGGCAGAAAGCGCGCCGCCGACGATCTTGACGACGAGCTGGACGACGAACTGGACGACGAGCTTGACGAGGAAGAGGACGAGGCCGCCAAGGCCCTGGCCCGCCGTAAGGCAGCCGCTCAGGAAGCCCGCCGCGTAGCTGCCATGTTTGACGATGCTCCCAAGGCATCCCGTACTTCCCAGCCCGTAGAGGCAGAGGAAGAAGAATATCAGGAGCCGGAGCCTGAAGGCCCCCGGACAGAGCGCGCTCGGATACACTACATCGAAGAGGGCAACGGGGAGCCGCTGATACTCGTACACAGCGTAGGCCAGTCCTTCTATACCTGGCGCAACATGTTTTCCCGCCTCAGCCTTAATTACCGGGTGATAGCCATAGACCTGCTGGGTCACGGCTATTCCTCAAGGCCTGAGAACTTCAACTATACCGTTGAGGAGCAGGCCATGACGCTGGGCCTGTTCATGGACGCAATAGGCGTGCAGTCCGCCCACATAATGGCATTTTCCATGGGTTCCGCCTACGCCCTGCGCTTTGCGCTGGACAACCCGGAGCGGGTAGGCAAGATGATGCTCATAGCTCCCGGCGGCATTTCCCCCGAGATGCCGCTGGCCATAAAGCTCATGGACAGCAGCATACTGGGCGGCGTGGCCTCCATGCTCTACGGCATGCGCACGGTGGAAAAGGTGCTTTCCGAGTGCTATTTCGACCTTGCCCAGATGATGAGCCCCGAGGTAGTGGGCGAATACTACAAGACCATATCCGACCGTGAGTCCCGCTGGGCGCTGCGGGCTTCCTTCCACAATTTTGACGATGAGGGCGTGGTATCCAGGCTCCGTTCCCTTGAGGCCCCCGTGCTGATGCTTCAGGGCAGCGAGGACAAGTGGCGTCAGGGGGACGACTCCGAGCTGTACCACACGGCGATGCCCTACGCCGGCTTTGCCACCATGCGTAACGCCGGTCACCTGCTCCATGAGGAAAAGGCGGAAAAGGTCATCGCGGCCACGCTGGAGTATATACCGGCCATACAGCCGGAGGCTTAGAACGGCAAACCGCCCGCAAGCCTGCCTCCCTTTTAATAAAATAAAGGGAGGCTTTCTTATGTTCGCTTGCTAACTATTCACCATTCCTTCATAGCATTATCCGCTCTTTTATGATACAATAACCATGGCTATATGCCGATATAATAAAAAGAGGAAAACGAATTGAGAAAGAGACGGCTCGGGTCGATACTGATAAGCGCCGCGCTTATCGTCATATTGGCCGTATTTTTGATAAACCTGAAGGAAGGCAGCTCAAGGGCCCCGGCGGACGCCGTTGCGCTGAGCGAGATAATGATATCCAACAAAGGCTCCGTGCCGGATAACCTGGGCGGCTACCCCGACTATATAGAGCTGCACAACGGCTCAACGGAAAAGGCGGACATATCCGGCTACGGCCTGTCCGACAGCCTGCTGGAGGGCGCAAAGTATGTGTTCCCCGCAGGTACGGTGCTGGAGCCCGACGCTTATGTGGTGGTCTGGTGCGGCGGCGAGGCGGAGGACGGCATGCATGCCCCCTTCAAGCTCAGCGCGGGTGAGGAGGCGGTGCTGTTCGACGCTTCGGGAAGGCCCCTTGATACGGCTGTGCTCAACTCGGTGGACTCCGGAATGGTGCTGCGCCGGGAGGGCGAAGTATGGACACAGGCAAAGCCCTGCCCCGGCTACCCCAAGACCGAGGCGGGCATGGCGGAATACGAGGCGAGCCTTAAGGAGACGGAGGATATAGGCCTCTACATCAACGAGTTCATGGCCAGCAACGCTACCACTATCTGCGACAGCTTCGGCAGCTATTCCGACTGGATAGAGCTATACAATTCAACGGATACGGACATGGACATATCCGGCTTCGGCATATCGGATAACCTGTCCCAGCCCATGAAGTACAGGTTCCCGGATGGGACCACCATAGCCGCCAAGGGCTATCTGGTGGTATTCTGCTCCGGAAACGAGGGAATGCAGAACGGGGAGCTACACGCGCCCTTCGGCCTTCGCTCCTATGGGGAGGACGTGGTGATTGCCAACAGGGCCGGAAGGATAATCGACAGCTATTCCTTCAAGAACCAGGAGACTGACGTTTCCATGGCCCGCATACCCGACGGCGCCGGCGAGTTCCAGTCCAATTCCCAGCCCAGCCCCGGCTACCCAAACACCGGCGCAGGCTACTCCGCCTTTGACGCCGCCAACAGGCTGCCACTGAGCGGCGTATACATAAGCGAGTTCGGCGGCTCCACGGGCAGCGTGGCTTCCGACTGGGTGGAGCTGCACAACTCCACCGGCAGCGCCGTGAACCTGGGGGGCTACGGCATTTCCAACAACCCGAAGAACCCCGCAAAGTGGGTATTTCCGGATATATCCATAGAGCCGGGCGAATACCTGCTGCTTTACGCTACGGGCAGCGCCGACAAGGCTCAAAAAAAAAATCTCAAGCTTAATTTCTGCATAAGCTCCACAGGCGAGGCGCTGTTTTTTTTCGACCCCAATGGCAAGCTCATAGACAAGCTCTCCGCCGGGCGCATGAGGTCCGGCCAGAGCTACGGCAGGGACGGCTCGGACAACCGCTTTTACTATGCGGAGCCTACCCCCGGCGCCCAGAACGGCAAGGGCTATGAGGGCATAACCCAGCTCCCGGCCTTCAGCGTCACTCCCGGCATATACGATAATGCCGTCACCGTGGCCATTACTGCGGGGGAGGGGGAGACAATACGCTACACCACCGACTGTACCACTCCAAACGCAAGCTCGGAGGTGTACAGCGGCGAGCTTTCCATCAGCAAAAACTCCGTCATACGAGCCGCAGCCTTCAGGGACGGGTATCTTTCGGGGGACGTGGCTACCGCAACCTATCTTTTCAGGAGCGACGGCGTGAACCATGCCCTGCCGGTGGTGACGCTGGTTACAGACCCGGACAATCTCTGGAACAACAAGACCGGCATATACGCCACCGGCGACCAGTTTGACCCGGACGCCGCCTCCTACGCGGACACCCTGAAATCCGCCACCTACTATCAGGCAAAGTTCGCCACCGAGGAGCAGGTGGATACCATATGGGAAAAGCCCGCGGCGTTTTCGCTCTTTGACGATAACGGGAAGCAGGTCTTCGCCCAGAACGTGGGCATAAGGATAGCAGGCAGCTTCGGCCGCGGCAGGGCTCAGAAGGGCTTCAACGTAATAGCCCGGAAGGAATACGGCAAGGGCTCCATGGAGTACCCCTTCTTCGACAACCGCCCCTATACGGAATATAAGGCGGTGGTTCTCCGCGCCGGCGCCCAGGATCAGAACCGCAGCAAGATAAGGGACGAGCTGGCCAGCGGGCTTTTAGAGGGAACTGACATAAATATACTCTATCAGGCCTACCGCCCTACGGTGCTTTACCTCAACGGCGAATACTGGGGCGTGTACTTCCTCAAGGAAAAGCGCAACCGCTTCTTCGTGGCCCAGCATGAGAACACGGAAAACAATGTGGACTTGGCCATAGGCAAGGGCTTCAAGCAGCGCACCTACGGCGATAATTCGGACTGGGTGAGCCTTTACGAATACGCCACCACCCACGACCTTTCCTCCGCCGAGGCGTATGCCTACGTTTCCGAGCGCATGGACGTGGACAGCTTCCGGGATTACATGATAGCCGAGATATACAACGGCAACACGGACACCTACAATTTCCAGTATTACCGCCTCAAGGGCGGCAAGTGGAAGTTCATATTCTACGACTTCTGCTGGGGCTTCCAGAGCCCAGGCCACGAGACGCTGGCCTTCCGCATGGGAAAGACCCCCGCCGACGTATGCTCTGCAAAGCTGTTTGCCGCCATGCTCCAGAACAAGGGCTGGAGGGACAGCTTCTGCCGCCGCTTCGGGGAGCTTCTCAACACCGCCTTTGCCCCGGAGCGGGTGAGTGCGCTGATAGATGAGCTTTACGGCTATGTGGAGCCGGAGATAAAGCGGGAGCGGGAAAAGTTCAATAAGGATACGTTTATGGGAGTGAAGCAGCCCAATACAAACCTGGGAACCTACGAGGGCTTCCAGAGCGAGATAAGCAAGCTGAGGGATTTCGCCCAGAGGCGGCCCGAGGAGATAAAGCGGCAGCTTCAAAGCAACCTGGGCCTCAGCGATTCATATATGAAGGAGGTGTTCGGCTAAAATGGAAAAGGCCAGAAGGCCAGCGCGCCCGAAAAAGCGGCCGGTACAGTACCGCCACGAGCTGAAATACTACATCAACCGGGGAGACTACGAGATACTCTCAAGAAGGCTGCGCTCCTGCATACAGCAGGATGAGAACGCCCAAAAAAACGGCGGCGAGTACTTTATAAGGAGCTTATATTTCGACAGCCCCTTTGACGACGCCCTATGGGAAAAGCTGGCAGGCGTCAACGACCGGGACAAGTTCCGCATACGGGCATACAACGGCTGCGACGACGTCATCAAGCTCGAGTGCAAGCACAAGGAGGGAAGCTACATAGCAAAGCAGTCGGTGAGGCTCAGCAGGGCCGAGTGCGACAGCCTTATCGGCGGGGACTACGCCTTTCTCATCTCCCGCAAAGAGCCCTTCGCCCGGCGTATGTTTGTGGAGTTTGCCACCAAGGGCCTGCGCCCCTGCGTAATAGTTGACTATACACGGGAGGCCTACGTTTACCCCGTTGAGGACGTTCGCATAACCTTCGATAAGGATATACGCACCGCATACAGGGGGACGAGCCTTTTCGACATGACACAGCCCACCTATCCCGTCATAACCGACGGCGACATGGTGCTGGAGGTAAAGTTCAACAACTACCTGCCCAGCTATATAAGGGAGCTTTTGCAGATAGATTCCCACACGCGCAGTGCCGTGAGCAAGTACTGCATATGCAGAAAGTTTGAGTTTTAGGAGGACCACATGATAAGCTTTTCCGACCTTTTCACCATCACAATGAACCCCGTTCAGGTAATACTGACCCTGATAGTTGGCCTGCTCGTGGGCCTGTATGTATGGTTCATATATAAAAAGACCTTCAGCGGCGTCATGTATTCCCGCACCTACGGCATGACGCTGGTAATGATGACCATAGTTACGGCGCTGATGCTGATGCTCATCAACAACAGCCTGACCCTCAGCCTTGGCATGGTGGGCGCCCTGTCCATCGTCCGCTACCGCACCGCCATAAAGGATCCCCTTGACACCGCCTTCATATTCTGGGCAGTGGGCGAGGGTATAGCCGTGGGCACAAAGTTCTACGACGTGGCCATAATCGCCGGCATAATAATAGGCATATTCGTGCTGCTGATCTCAGGCTCAAGGGGCAAGGGTGGCGCTCAGAGCTACCTCCTTATAATCCACTACAGCGAGGCCGCGGCAGACGCCATACGCAAGATGACCAAGCAGCTTCCCGGCGCCCGGCTCAAGAGCAAGGTAGTGCGCCCCGGCAGCATAGAGCTTACCATGGAGCTGCGCCTCAAGGAGAACGAGACGGGCTTCGTAGAGAAGTTCACCCGGGTGGAGGGCGTGTACGATGCAAGCCTTATCACTCATCAGGGAGACATAGTGGCGTAGCCCCCTCTTTTGAATTTGAAAGGGAGAGATCATGCTCAAACGGTTTGCGTCCTACTACAAGCCCCATAGAAAGCTGTTCTATATAGACATGTTTTGCGCGCTGATAATATCGGCGTGCAATATGTTTTATCCCATAATAGCCAAGGATATAATAAACGTCTATGTGCCGGAGAGGGATATGCGGCGGCTGGTGCTGTGGTGCTGCGTGCTGCTGGGCATATATCTGCTCAAGGCCGGCATGACCTTCGTTGTGGACTACTGGGGCCATATCGTGGGCGTGCGCATACAGGCAGATATGCGCCGGGAGATGTTCGGCCACCTGGAAAAGCTGCCCATAAGCTTTTTCGATGAAAACAAGAGCGGCGTGCTCATGAGCCGCATGACCAACGATCTTCAGGAGATATCCGAGCTTGCCCACCACGGGCCGGAGGATATATTCCTCTCGGTGGTGATGCTCATAGGGGCGGTGGCGTGGCTCTCGACCATATGCGTGCCGCTGGCGCTCATACTGCTAATAATGCTGCCCTGCACCGTGTTCATAACCACAAGGGCCCGCCTTGGGCTGAACAGGGCATCCCAGGAGACACGGGTAAAAATGGGCGAGATAAACGCCAATGTGGGCACCGCCATGTCAGGCGTAAGGGTATCCCGGGCCTACACCGGAGAGGATCACGAGCTGAAGCTCTTTGACGTGCTCAACCGCCAGCTCACAGGCATACGGAGCAAGTATTACAGGGCCATGGCCTGGTTCTTTACAGAGGCGGAGCTGCTGATGGACCTCACATACCTTGCCATACTCTTCTTCGGCGGATTGTTCTTCTTTAAGGGCAGCATAAACGCCGGCGAATACACCGCCTTTTTGCTCATGGTGTCCAACTTCTTTACTCCTGTGCGAAAGATAGTCAATATGTTCGAGCAGCTTCAGGCGGGTACGACGGGCTTTAAGCGGTTTACGGAAATTATGGACGAGCCCCCGGAGGAGGACGCCCCAGACGCCATAGACGCAGGCAGGCTGGTGGGGGACATCGCCTTTGAGGACGTATCCTTCCGGTATAAAAACAGCGACGCCAAGGGGGCGGAGAAGGTGATAAAGCACCTGAACCTCCGCATACCCGCAGGGGAGACGGTGGCTCTCGTCGGCCCCTCCGGCGGCGGCAAGACCACCCTCTGTAACCTCATACCGCGGTTTTACGACCCGGAGGAGGGCCGCATAACCATAGACGGCACCGACATAAGGGATTTCACAAGGGTATCCCTCCGGCGCAACGTGGGAATAGTGGCCCAGGACGTATTCCTCTTTGACGGCAGCATAGCGGACAACATACGCTACGGCAACCTTGACGCCACGGACCATGAGGTGATAGAGGCCGCGAAAAAGGCCCGCATTCACGACTACGTCACGACCCTTGAGGAGGGCTACGACACCCAGGTGGGCGAGCGGGGGGTGAAGCTTTCCGGCGGCCAGAAGCAGCGCATATCCATAGCCCGCGTATTTCTGAAGGATCCCGGCATACTGATACTGGACGAGGCCACATCGGCTCTTGATAACCAGACCGAAATGGAGATACAGCAGGAGCTGTTTGAGCTTGCCAAGGGCCGCACCTGCATAATAGTGGCACACAGGCTTTCCACCATAAAGAGCGCAAACGAGATAGTGGTGTTGACGCCCTCCGGCATAGCCGAGCGGGGCAGCCACAGGGAGCTTATGGCATTGGGCGGCATATACGCCAACCTCTATAATTATCAGATAATAGACCTATAAAGGAACGAACAAGGTATGAAGATTACGGTCATAGGCTGCGGCCGCTGGGGCTCATTCATAACATGGTATCTCGACAAGGTAGGGCACAGCGTGAGCCTTTACGGACGGGAAGGCTCGCCCCACATGAAACAGTTCAGGGAGAGCCGCACCAACGGCATAGTGACGCTGCCAAACAGCATACGGCTTATATCCGCCATGGAGGAGGCCGTAAAGACGGAGCTGATAGTGGTATCCGTGGGAGCTCAGTCCTTTAGGGAAGTGGCTGCGGACATAGCGGCGCAGGGCTATAGGGGCGACCTTGTGCTGTGCATGAAGGGCATAGAGCAGGGCAGCGGCAAAAGGCTTTCGGAGATAGCTCTTGAATACCTGCCTCAAAGCGGAGTGGCCGTCTGGCTGGGGCCCGGCCACGTTCAGGAGTTCGTGGCGGGAATACCCAACTGTATGGTGATAGACGGCACATCGGAGGAGCTGAAGGAGCGTTTGGTGACACAGTTCAGCTCCAGCCTCATACGCTTCTATTACGGCCGGGATCTCATAGGCAACGAGGTAGGGGCCGCCGCAAAGAACGTCATAGGCATAGCGGCGGGAATACTGGACGGCATGGGCCTCACCAACCTTAAGGGGGCGCTCATGGCCCGGGGCACCCGGGAGGTTGCCCGGCTCATAGTGGCTATGGGGGGGATAGAGCATTCCGCCTACGGCCTCTGCCATTTGGGGGACTATCAGGCCACTGTGTTTTCCCAGTTCAGCCATAACCGCGCCTTCGGCGAGGCCTTCGCCAGGGGGGAGAAGTTCGGGAAGCTTGCCGAGGGATACTATACCGTGGAGGCGCTCATGGAGCTTTCGAAAAAGTACGGGGTGGATATGCCCATATCCCGCGCCGTGCATAAAGTGCTGTACGACGGCGCAAACCCCAGAGACGAGCTCACCGCCCTTTTCATGCGCAGCATAAAGAAGGAGTTTTAGATGTACATAGACACCCATGCCCACCTGACGGACGGCGCCTTTGACCATGACAGGCAGGAGCTTATAAAGGGTCTTGCCGCCGGGGGTATAGGCAAAATAATAGAGATATCCTGCGACCCGAAGGGCTTTGAGGTCTCCGCGGCCCTTGCGGAGCAAAACCCCGGCATATACCTTGCCTTCGGCATTCACCCGGAATTCGCGGAAAGCTGTACGGAAAGCGATATCGCCGCATTGGGCGAATACCTGAAGCATCCCAAATGCGTTGCGCTGGGGGAGATAGGGCTGGACTACTACTGGAAGCCCTACAACAGGGAAAAGCAGCTTGAGCTGTTCCGCCGCCAGCTCGATATGGCCATAGAGCGGGACATGCCGGTTTCCATGCATATCCGGGAGGCATACGGGGACTGCATGGAGGTGCTGGAAAGCTACGGGGGAAGGATAAAAGGCGTTATGCACTGCTTTTCCGGCAGCGCCGAGATCGCGGAGCGCTGCGCAGGGCTGGGGCTGTACATAGCCTTCGGCGGTGCGCTTACCTTCAGGTCAAATAAAAAAGGCCCGGCGGCCTGCGCCGCCACTCCCATTGACAGGCTTCTCACCGAAACCGATTGTCCCTACATGGCCCCGGAGCCCCACCGGGGAGAGCGCAACGACCCCGGGTATATACCCCTCATCTGCGGTAAAATGGCCGAGATAAAGGGGGTAAGCGTAGATGAGATGGCCAAGAGGGTGGAGGAGAATGGGGCGCGGCTGTTCGGCATTTGAATTGATTTTTTGAAAAAAATCAATGCTTGACAAAAGCCGCCCATACGTGTTATTATCCCAACAAATAATATATCCGGGCAGGGCAAACGGCCCATGCAAAAGGGAAAGGAGAGCACTTATGATAAACACCGCTATTACCATGTACGGCATGATGATGTGCTGCTCCATGTCCCTCGGGCATGGAGAGCGCTTGCGTTGCCTGCAATAAAGCCTTTTGTACTTAAAGGGCGGTACTTTGATTTATAGGCCGTAAGCGCAGAGCTTGCGGCTTTTTTAATGCAATACTTCGGATTGGAGAAAAAGATGGAAGCACGTGAAATGATAGCCATAAGGGGGCTGACAAAGACCTTCGGCCTGAAGGCGGACGCCGTTACCGCCCTGAGGAACATCGACCTTTCCATAAGGGAGGGGGAGATATTCGGCATAATCGGCCTCTCCGGGGCGGGCAAGAGCACGCTGGTACGGTGTATGAACTACCTTGAGCACCCCACCGAGGGCAGCGTAACGGTGGACGGAAAAAAGCTGGGCGCGCTGAACAAGAAAGAGCTGCTCAACGCCAGAAGGGGCATAGGAATGATATTCCAGCAGTTCAACCTGCTCATGCAAAAGACCGCCCTCGATAACATCTGCTTCCCGCTGGAGATAGCGGGTGTAAGCAGAAAGGACGCCATAGACCGGGCAAGGGAGCTTCTGAAGCTGGTGGATCTTGAGGACAGGGAAAAGGCCTATCCCGCCCAGCTATCCGGCGGGCAGAAGCAGAGGGTAGCCATAGCCCGGGCCCTTGCGCCCAGCCCGAAGGTGCTGCTTTGCGATGAGGCCACCTCCGCGCTCGACCCCACCACCACCCGCTCCATACTCTCGCTCCTCAAGGAAATAAACAGGACTCTGGGCATAACCATAGTGGTAATAACCCACGAGATGAGCGTCATAGAGGAGATATGCGACAGGGTAGCCATAATCGACCACAGCCAGATAGCCGAGGTGGGCGAGGTATCCGATATATTCATGAACCCAAAGACGGAGATAGCGAAAAGGCTGCTGTACGCCAGCGGCAGGCTGGGCGAGGAGGTGCTGGGCGAAAGGTGCCTGCGCATAATATTCGACGGAACCCAGACCTCCAGCCCCGTCATATGCGACATGGTGCTGGAGTGTGGCGCCCCGGTAAACATACTCTTCGCGGACACAAAGACGATTGAGGGCAAGATGCACGGCTACACCCTCATACAGCTCCCTGAAAACCGGGAGCTTGGAGATAAGATGAAGAAGTACCTCGATCTTCACGGGGTACAGTATTTGGAGGAGGCATACCATGTTTGATCCGCAGCTTGTGAAACTCTTTGGCGACGGCATACTGGAGACCTTATACATGACCCTCGTATCCACCGCCATATCCTACCTGCTGGGCCTGCCCATAGGCGTACTGCTGACCACCTCCGCCCCCGACGGCATAAGCCCACGGCCTGTGCTGTACAGGACGCTGGACGTGGTGGTGAACATACTCCGCTCCGTGCCCTTTCTGATACTCATGGTGTGCGTGCTGGGCCTCACCCGCTTCCTGGTGGGCACCACCATAGGCTCCACCGCGGTAATCCCTCCGTTGGTAATAGCGGCGGCGCCATATGTGGGCCGCATGGTGGAAGGCTCCCTTAAGGAGGTGGACCACGGCGTGATAGAGGCGGCTCAAAGCATGGGCGCGTCGGTGTTCCAGATAATCACCCGGGTGCTGCTGCCCGAGAGCACGCCCTCGCTGCTCAACGGCGCGGCGATAGTCACCACTACCATACTCTCCTACTCCGCCATGGCGGGCGCGCTGGGGGGCGGCGGCCTTGGGGCCATAGCCATAAACTACGGCTACCACCGCTTCCAGCCTGACATGATGTGGATCGCCGTCGTGCTGCTGGTGCTGCTGGTGCAGCTCATTCAGCTCATCGGCGACAGGCTGGTGATAAAGTCGGATAAGAGAAGAAGATAGGATAGATAATTGAGCCGTCAGGCTTGATATATAAAAATTTTTATAATTTTTCAGGAGGAAAACAAAATGAAAAAACTGATCGCAATCGTACTGACACTCGTGCTCGCGCTGTCCTTCGCGGCCTGCGCCCAGCCTGAGGCGGCCCCTGCCGAGACCGCAGCCCCCGAAACGACCGAGAGCGCCGCTCCCTCCGAGCTTGTAAAGGTCAAGGTAGGCGCTTCCGTCACCCCCCATGCGGAGATACTCAATGCTGTAAAGGATGAGCTCAAGGCGGCGGGTTTTGACCTTGAGGTGGTGGAGTTCACCGATTATGTGCTGCCCAACACCGCACTGGAGCAGGGGGATCTGGACGCCAACTACTTCCAGCATACCCCTTACCTCGAGAACTTCAACGAGGAAAACGGCACCCATCTGGTATCTGTAGGCAAAATACACTACGAGCCCTTCGGCATCTACGCAGGCAAGACCTCTGACCTTTCCGCTATCCCCGAGGGCGGCTCCATCGCCATACCCAACGACGGCACAAACGAAGCCCGCGCGCTGCTTCTGCTGGAGGCTCAGGGCCTCATCAAGCTGAAGGAGGGCATCACCTTCACCGCTACCGTGCTGGATATAGCCGAGAACCCCAAGAATCTCAGCATCAAGGAGATTGAGGCAGCCCAGCTGGCCCGCTCCCTTCAGGATGTGGACGCGGCGGTCATAAACGGCAACTACGCCATTCAGGCCGGCCTCAAGGTAAAGGACGCCCTGGCCATAGAGGATAAGGACTCCATCGCCGCCGATACCTACGCAAACGTGCTGGTGGTAAAGGAAGGCCATGAGAACGACGAAGCCACAAAGGCGCTGCTTGCCGCCCTCCAGAGCGACACCGCCAAGAAGTTCATGGAGGAAAAGTACGAGGGTGCTGTCATAGCCGCCTTCTAAGGCATACAGCCATATAAATTTATTGGAGCCCCGGCAGGGGCTCTTTTTTTTGATTATAATAAACGATAATATATTATTTAAGGTGTTATTTTTAATGACGCAGGAATTGCACCGGTACCGTATAAAAAATGGCGGCGCAGTGGCAAAAGCGGCGCAAATAGGGCATAAAGGCCGAAGGATTTACTCTTAAGATAATAAAGAAACAAGATTGACAAAATCTATACAAAAGTTTATTATTTTAATGCAGGAATAACTGCATAAAATAAGTAAGGGAGAAGGAAAAGAATGGATAATCTTCTGCATTTTGTTCAGACGGTGAACAGCTATCTTTCGGACTATATTCTGGTGATACTTCTTATCGGCGTAGGCCTCTGGTACTCCATCAAGACCAACTTCGTGCAGGTGCGCTGCTTCGGCGAGGGCATGAAGAAGGTATTCGGCAACCTCAAGCTCAACGGCGAAAAGCATGAGAGCGGCATGAGCTCCTTCCAGGCCCTCGCCACGGCTATCGCCGCCCAGGTCGGCACGGGCAACATCGTGGGCGCCTCCGGCGCGATACTCACCGGCGGCCCCGGCGCGATATTCTGGATGTGGGTAATAGCCTTCTTCGGCATGGCGACGATATACGCGGAAGCCGTGCTGGCGCAGAAGACCCGCATAAAGGGCGAGGACGGCCAGATAAAGGGCGGCCCCGTCTACTACATAACCACGGCCTTTAAGGGCGGCTTCGGCAAGTTCCTCGCTGGCTTCTTCGCCATAGCCATAATACTTGCGCTGGGCTTCTTCGGCTGCATGGTGCAGTCCAACTCCATAGGCTCCACCTGCTCCACCGCCTTCGGCATACCCAGCTGGGTAATGGGCGCCGTGCTGGTGGCTATCTGCGGCTTCATATTCCTCGGCGGCGTGCAGCGCCTTGCCTCCGTCACCGAGAAGATAGTGCCCATAATGGCGGCCATATTCCTCGTAGGCGGCCTTGCGATACTCATAGCGCGCATCAAGTACGTCCCCGCCACCTTCGGCATGATATTCAAGTATGCCTTTAAGCCCCAGGCCATAATCGGCGGCAGCTTCGGCGCGGCGCTGAAGATCGCCCTCAGCCAGGGCGCAAAGCGCGGCCTGTTCTCCAATGAAGCCGGTATGGGCTCCACCCCCCACGCACACGCCCTCGCCAACGTCGCTGAGCCCCACGATCAGGGCTGCGTAGCCATGATAGGCGTGTTCATCGATACCTTCGTGGTGCTGACCCTCAACTCCCTGGTGATAATCTCCACCATGTACACCCCCGACGGCGTGCTGGCTAACGGCTATATGGGCGCTGTTGTGGATACCATAGGCAAGGCAAATCTGGCCCAGACCGCCTTCGGCACCGTGTTCGGCGCCAACTTCGGCAATATGTTCGTGGCTATCTGCCTGTTCTTCTTCGCCTTCTCCACCATACTGGGCTGGAACCTCTTCGGCAAGATCAATATGCAGTACCTCTTCGGCGATAAGTCCTATAAGATCTACACCGTGATAGCGCTGGTGTTCATCTTCCTCGGCACCCTCGCCTCCAACGACCTGGTCTGGGAGCTTTCCGACATGTTCAATCAGCTCATGGTCATCCCCAACGTCATAGCCCTCTTCGCCCTCACAAAGATGGTCCAGGGCTGCACCAAGGGATTAAAGGCGGATAGGTAAAAGCGGATAAGAAAAATAGAAAGAGCCCCAAAGGGGGCTCTTTCAGTTTATAGAAAAAGCTCGGCTCTAACCGGACCTTTTTCGGCAGACAGAGCCTTTTTGTAAAAGCTAATTCTAATTTGAATGTAATTCTAACAGGGAATTTGAAGGAAAGTCAGGCGATGCCAGAACAGCCCTGCATACATCAAGAAACTGCAGACAGAGAGGAGTAAAAAAGCTATTTTTCATCCAAGTCATATTAAAGAAGTGTCTAGATAAAAAATTTCTAACGTATATTTGACTGAGGTGACCGCTGTCTAAATCATCTTGCACAACAAAACGGTAAGTGAAAGAGATGCCGATATTTTCCATAACTAATTTTTTGACAGCGTTGATGGTCCCGACTTCAACATAGGAGCTGAAATTCGTTATATCCTGATTGTGGTCATGCAGGATTTTCATAAGGTTCCGCTTTGAATAAGTGTCGTTTTCGCGAAAAATCAGCCGCAAATCAGTCAGGTCGCAAAAATCTACTGTCCTTTGTGCAAGGGGGCATTTCGGGGAACAGATGCATATAGTTTCCCCTTCAAAAAGCTCCTTCCTTTCATACGTTTCCTGAGGGCAATGAATATCGGTAATACAAAATTGGATGCGCCCGTTTTTTAACTGTTCCAAAAGAGCATCAGCCTCATCCAGGTACATACTGACTTTTTTATTAGGGTATCTTCTGAGATATTCAGCAACCATGAGAGGAACAAGCGATTCACCGGTGGTCACAATAGTACCGATCTTGATCTTATCAGGCTCCTCAGGAGGTGCTTTAAGGCGCTGGGCAATTTGGACGGAATCAGCCTGGACGGTTTGGGCAAAGGCCCGTAAAAGCTTTCCGTTCTCAGTCAAATGCAGCCCGCGTTTTTCATCGTAATAAAACAGCTTCGTAGAATAGTGGTTTTCCAGATATTTGATATGCTGGGTGACCGCAGGCTGGGTGATATTCAGGACGCTTGCAGCCCGGGTATAGTTTCTTGTTTCGCAAAGAACGAGGAAGGTATCTAGCTTTGAATCTAACATGGCGGATTCCTTTCTGAATATCCTGATGAATTAGCATATAATTTCAAGCTATAAATCTATAAAATAATATAATTTCATTTTACTATTTATCGGTGATAAAATCAAATTGTACACAGCAAATGGCAAAAAAAACTCAAAAACAACAAAATAATGGAAAGAAGGAAGACGTATGAAAATTGGAGCAGTAACAATTGGACAGTCACCAAGAGTCGATGTAACCCCTGATATCATGCCCATTTTCGGCGAACAGGTAGAGCTGATCCAAGCAGGTGCGCTGGATGGGCTTAGCAGGGAGGAAATCGAAAGAATGGCACCGAAGGAAGACGACTATGTTCTGGTGTCGAGGTTGAACGATGGAAGCTTTGCGAAGTTCGGTGAAAGCTTTATCCTGGAAAGAATGCAGCAATGTATTCACAGGTTAGAGGAGCAAGGAGCATTTCTTATCATGATTTTCTGTGCGGGGAGTTTTCCTGATGTTTTCCAGTCAAAGGTACCGCTTGTTTATCCCGCAAAGATCTTGAACGGATTGGCAAAAGCCCTGAGCAAGAATTCAAATATTATTGTGATTACGCCGGATGAACAGCAGATACAGCAGGCATATGATCAGTGGGGCCCCATCGTGAAGAAGGTAACGCCTATTCCGGCGAATCCTTATGGAGACATAGAAGAAGTTTATAACGCCGCCAGAAAGGCAAAAGACATTGAGGCGGATTTGATCGTTATGGATTGTATCGGATTTACCAGAGAAGCAAAGAATATAGTTGCGTCCATTTCAAAAAAACCGGTGTTGCTTTGCCGGACAACAATGGCTCGCGTAGTGACCGAATTGCTGGATGGTCAAAATATCTAAGTAAAACACACACAATCTAAATTCATCGCGCCATAACATAATTTTATTTTTAAAAAAGCTACATTATTTATTATTAAAACAAATGAAAAATTAAACCAAAATGATTTTATTTAAATAAAGGAGGAAGAAAACAATGGAATACCCAATTGGCGTTGAAATGGCACCGGATTACTTATCTTACGAGGTGAGCAAAGCAGCGTATAAACTCGTAAAAGAGGTCATGCTTGTGAAGCCGGGTGAGAATGTGGTTGTGACCGGAGACACCTCCACCGACAAGCGAGTACTCGATGCAATTATGAACGCAGCTTATATTGTAGGAGCAAATCCGGTTCTGGTATATGTCCCCACCAATGAAAAGGCTTATGCAGAACCCGTTGCCCCGCTCGGAAATGCTGTAGCAGTAGCGGATGTGTGGATAGAGCTGTCCTATTCTTCCATTATGCTGTGTGAATCATGGAGAAAGGCGATCGAATTTGGCTGCCGTTATATCAACCTGACCGGAATGGATGTAACGATGATAGTAAAATGCATCGGCAGGGTAGATGTTGCCTGTGTAGTAGAACTTGGAGAGGCCCTCAAGGCGAAGATGGAAGCCGCAAACGACATTGTTATCAAAGATAAAAACGGCACGTATCTGACGGCAAGAAATGAAGGAAGGCCGGTCAGGCATTCCGGCCAGTTGGCTACCTTTAAGGGCTATCCTTTTATGATGTGCGGGCAGATAAGCTGGTGCCCGATTGAAGAGACTATAAACGGAAAGCTTGTGTTTGACGCAGCGATATTCCCGCCGACAGACATGGGAATTCTTTCCGGAAATGTAGAGCTGACTCTTGAGAACGGAATAGTTACGAAGATAGAAGGCGGTAAGGATGCAGAGCGTTTCCGCACATGGCTGCAATCCTTCAACGACCCGAATATGTTCCGCCTTGCACACTACTCCTTAGGATTTAATCCTGGGGTGAAAGAAGCAACAGGACGTATTGTAGAAGATGAAAGAATCTTTGGCTGCATGGAATTCGGTATCGGAAGCCAGGGCAAGATGATTCGTGGAAGCTATTGGACCGCGGCATCTCACACAGACGGAGTCGTTTCCAAGCCCTCCATCATCTTAGACGGTGTTGCCATAGAGGAAAACGGAAAGTATACAGATCCGGATCTTGTTGCAATTTGCAAAAAAATGGGTGCAGCAGGATATTAAACAAGGCGCAATAAAATGTTAGAATGAGGCGCCCGGATCAAGGGAGCATCCAGGCGCCCCTCTTCATAGACAAGCAATTCTCAGATAAGAAATAAATGGAGAAAAAGTAAATGAAAGAAAATCAAAACACAAAACGTCAATCAACATTTGAAAAAATCCGTTTTTCTGAACCAATGACTATTGTTATTGGGACGATTCTTTCAGTGCTGTCGGCTATTATATGTATGCAAATCATGGGAAAGGTAGGCGTTTCCGCAAATACGTCAATAATAGGCGCGGTATTTGCCATGCTTGTTGCTAAGATTCCCATGACGGTCTTTGGAAGATTTAAAAGCTTGGAGAGGCAAAACTACATCCAGACCATAGTATCGGGAGCCGGATTCTCTGCGGCAAACTGCGCGTTTGTGGCGGTGGCGATCTTGTTCGTAATGGGCGAGACTAAGGCAATACTGCCAATGGCTATCGGCTGTATTTTCGGAACGGTAATTTCGGTTTATACTGTAGGTGCATTGTTCGATTCCCTCTTGTTCCCGGCAAAAGAAGCCTGGGCGCCGGGCGTAGCTACGGCGGAAGTGCTGGAGGCCGGAGATGAAGGCGGAGAAAAGGCCAAGCGCGTAATTCAGGGTATCATCGTTGGAATTGTAGGTAGTATCTTTAAATTGCCTGTCGGCGCTGTGGGTATAGTATTTATAGCAAATATCGTATCTATGGTGGCTTTAGGTATTGGCCTTTTGATTCGCGGATATTGTGCGCCGCTGACCGGATTTGATCTTGCGAGTACAAATATTCCACAGGGGTTTATGGTAGGCGCCGGATTGATTGCGTTGGTGCAGTCCGTCGTTTCGATTTATCAGAGCTCGTCAAAAAACAAGAAATCCGTAAATAAAGAAGAGGAAAGTTTTACCGCTTCAGCATCTCAGACAAGGAAGACGTTGGTTGTAGCACTGCTCACACACTTGGCGGGCGGAGTGTTCGTAGGTATAATTTGCGGTGCGTTTACAGGAATGCCTCTGCCGAAGATGATTCTTTGGGTCGTTTGGACAGCAGTTGCTTCCGTTGCGTCCATGGTTATCATTGGAAAAGCCGCCATGTATTCCGGATGGTTCCCGGGATTTGCGGTTACGACAATATTTATGACGATAGGCGTTATCATGGGGTTCCCGCCAATCGCAGTGGCTGTACTGACAGGATATATCAGTTCTGTAGGACCTTGCTTTGCTGACATGGGATATGACCTGAAAACAGGATGGATTATCCGCGGCAAAGGCGAGAATACAGAGCATGAGGTATACGGAAGAAAGCAGCAGGTACTCATTGAAATGCTGGGAGCGGTTATCGGAATCATAGTTGTCATTTTATTTGCTGATATGACGCTGAACGATGGATTGATTCCCGCAACAAGCACCGTGTTTGCTACGACAGCACAGATGGGAAGCAACGTTGCACTTTTAAAGGAGCTTGCAATATGGGCTATTCCGGGCGCAATTATTCAGGCGATTGGAAGAAAGTACATGTTCGGCGTGCTTCTGGCCACGGGACTTTTGATCAATAATCCGATTTATGGAATTGGCGTTATAATAGCCGTTATCATGCGCAAAATTATCGGCGATGAATTCATGGATTGCCGTGATGCCGGCCTGATTGCAGGAGACGGATTGTTCAGCTTCTTCTCAAGTCTCATTAAAATGCTTGTTTAGCGGCATATTTTCAAAATGGAAAGTGTCTTGTGATGATATAAGTATTGGAGGACGGTAAGGCGATATGTCGGATGTGAACAGCGTAATTACATACTTAAAAAAGGTTTGCTCTATCCCGAGGGCTTCCGGAGATGAGAGAAGGATAAGTAACTATATTGCAGATTTTGCAAGAGAGCGAGGGCTCGAGGTTCTACAGGATGAGTATTATAACCTAATCATCAAAAAGCCGGCCACTGTAGAAAATGCCGGCGGGCCGCTGATCCTTCAGGGACATCTGGACATGGTATATGTAAAGGAAAATGACAGCGAGCACAAATATGAGGAGGGAATCGAAGTAAAAGAGGATGAACAATTCTATTTTGCAGATGGAACCTCTCTCGGCTCGGATAATGGGGTTGCGCTCGCTTACTGTCTGGCCCTGCTGGACAGTAAGGATATTGAACATCCCGATCTAGAGATTGTCCTTACAGTCAAAGAAGAGGTTGGATTGGTTGGTGCTAATGTAATTGATATTACATCGCTGAAGGGAAAAAGATTCATCAATCTTGACTCTGAGGAGGAAGGGGTCTTCTATTCAAGCTGTGCAGGTGGCTTGCGTTGCAGAATGATCTGGAACATCGAATGGGAGCAGCTTCCTTATGAGACTATTCCGGTAAAGGTAAGCTTAAACGGCCTTGCCGGAGGGCATTCAGGCATCAACATAGGTATGGGGCTTGGCAATGCCATTGTGCTTATGGGACGGCTCTTATATGCCTTAAAGGACATACCGGTTCGGATTAATGAGCTGGATATGCCGGGAAAGGCTAATGCAATAGCCAATAGCGGCAGAGTTTGTTTCTACGTAAAGAAAAATGACTTGGGCAAGCTAAGGGAAAAGCTAACCGAGATTGAAAGAACTTTTCAGGAGGAACTTCAATATACGGACTCTGTTTCCTTCCTTATAGAAGAGGGAGAAGCAGTAAAAGAAGCAAGTGTATATACGGAAAGGTACCAGAAGGAAATTTGTCACAGCCTGATGCTGTTACCTTATGGTGTAACGGGATATTCCTTTGCAATCCAAGGATTGATTGAGACTTCCATGAATTTGGGTTCACTTACATGTGAAGATGGTAAAATGACATTGCTGATGTCTATGAGAAGCTCTGTGGCGTCTCAAAAATATATGCTGCGGGATAAAATCCAGATTATTGCTGACGCGAATTGTGATGCCTGTATTTTCGAAAGTGATTATCCGGGATGGCAGTATAGAAGAGAATCTCCACTGCGCGAGATGGCCATAGCACTCTATGAAGAAATGTTTGGGAAAAAGGCAAAAGTGGCAGCAATCCATGCAGGCCTTGAATGTGGCTATTGGGATAACAAGAAGCCCGGAATGGACATTATTTCAATAGGTCCAGATTTGTTTGATGTACATTCTACCAAGGAAAAGGTGTCCAAGGAATCTATCGCACGCACATGGGATTATCTAAAAGTGCTTATTGGGAAATTAGCTCATGCCTAATTGCCTGAAGAGCAGCAAGCAACACAGCAGCCCCATATAAAATTATTAGAGTCCAGAAGATGATATGCACCCCTAAAGCCAGATGCTATAGGAGGTGCATATTTTAATGGGAAAAAAGGGCAAAAAATACTAGCAAGAATTAAATCTGATGAAAGAAAGACGGGGAAGATCAAGCTCGGCAACCGACATTAAAAAGGGCAGGCTACCGAAGGCCGAAGATTGATAAAAAAGCTGGGGAAGACCTTACAGTGGAAAACCGACGGTTAAGGATGGAAACAGAGTGCTTACACTAACTCAAGCCTTCCGAGAAGGCCTGGGTGAGGAGCTGCACAGCGTTATCTCCGAGGGCAGCCAAAGCTCAAAGCCGGGGTGGAAGTAATAGCTCGCGGTGCAGGAAAGCTCGCCCTCGCTGCCGCTCCATTTCCATTGGGAGGTATCCTCCGGCGGTTCGGTGAAATATTCGGCGCAGTCCTTTTGCAGCTTCTCCACCGCCTCCGGCGCTTCAAGGGCTATGCCCGCCAGCCTCCAGAAAAGCGGGTAGTCGTCTGAAACAAAGGCGCTCAGCTGCTCCTCGTCCCCTGGCTTCTGATTATAGCCGAAGCTGATGCCGCACTGCCGCTCCACGCCGCCAAAAAGCAGCATATTGACCATTACGACCGTATTGCAGCCGTCTTTCGTGAGCCGCATTATGGCGATGTCGTCCGGAACCTTGTCGGTGGTCATGCGGGCATCCTCCGCCTTGTAGCCGTCAAGCCCGGCCTCATCCAGCGCCCACTCCATCTCCCTCACGTCCTCCGGCGGGAAGGTATAGTCCGAAGGGTCAAACTTCTCGGCGCTTTTGCAGGCGGTGAGCAGGAGCAGGGGAAGGATAAGGGCTGATATCAGGCGCTTCATTCTTTACTCTCCTTTATTTATTTTATTATTTTCGCGGCCTTCAGCACCATGCACGCCAGCAGCAGGAAGCCAAGATACCCTATGAGCACGTAAACTATGTTCATAAGGCGGTTGAAGGGCAGCAGCAGGCTTGCCGCTATGCCAAGGGCGGCAAGGAGTACGGATATGCGGCGGAAGCGGAGGGAGCCCTCCTCCGCGAGGCGGAAGGCGGTCTGCCAGAGCAGCGGCACCGAGGCCGTGTATATGCCGGTGACTATCAGTATAGAGAATACCCCGCTCGTCACGGGGCTTATGCGCCCCGCCAATATGAGCATGGGTATCTGCGCCCCCGCAAGCTCGTCTATGTTCAGCATTATCGCGAAGTATATGAGCAGCATACCTATGTAAAAGGCGATAACGCCCCCCGCCGCGCCCACGGAGGCGCTCGCTATGCTCTTAGCCCGCCTGCCTATGGAGGTCAGGTAGCTTGCAAGCCATACCACGCTTATGCCCACATAGCTGACCGAGGCCAGCACCCAGCTCGGAGAGGCGCGCAGCAGCTTCATTTCGGGTATTCTGGCGATGGTCTCCGCCGCCGCGGTGAGGTTCGAGCGGCATATGGTTATCACGCCCATGAGTATCACCATGAGTATCATAAAGGGCCCGATATGGCCTAAGATGCTTACGAGGCTATTCAGCCCCAGCATCACCGTGGCGCAGGCCAACGCGCCTATGGCTAACGCGCCGGCTATGCGGGATATGCCGAAATGCTGCTCCACCGCCGCGCCCGCCGCCGCCACCATAACTATGAAGCAGAGGTAAATGGATACCGTGGTGAAATAGTGATACGCCCTGCCCAGCCTTTTGCCGCAGTAGTATACGTATACGTCTGCGGGGTTCTGGAATTTCTCCCGGTAGCCTGCGCGGGTAAAGGACACCGCGGCGAATATCAAAAGGCCCATGCAAAGGAGTATGCTGAAAAGCCCCGCCATGCCGTAGCAGGCGAAGTATTGGAGTATCTCCTGACCTGTGGAAAAGCCGGAGCCCATCATGTAAGCCACATACGCCCCGGTTATACCGGCGGCGGCCCTTATATCTATTTTTTCCGAAGCTCCGGCCCTGCCCGCAGCGGCCCTGATATTTAAATTTTCCGAGCGCATATATTGACCCCTCTTGTCAACTGATGGTATTAAAATAACAAATAAGAGGGTAAATAGCAATAGCGATTTTGCTGGACAGCGGCCCGCTTTTCCGATAGACTCTTATATGGCCGCAGGCAAGGCGAAAATATTGGAATTTACATAATAAGGAGAGGTAAAAATGCGGATAACTACGCCGGAAAACGACATTCAGAGGGTGATCTTCACAAGGGAGCAGATAGAGGAGCGGGTGAGGGAGCTGGGGGCGGAGCTTGCGGAGGAATACCGGGGCAAGCAGCCGCTTATGGTGTGCATACTCAAGGGCGCGTCGGTATTCTATACCGACCTTTGCAGGGCAATGGACTGCGGGGTGTTTATGGACTTCATAGCGGTGTCCAGCTACGGCGTAAGCTCCAAGTCCACAGGCGTTGTGCGGATAATCAAGGATCTGGATTCCAACATAACCGGCCGCCACGTGGTGATTGTGGAAGACATAATAGACAGCGGCCTTACACTCCAGTACCTGAAGGAGCTGTTCGCCTCAAGAAAGCCCGCTTCCATGAAGACGGTATGCCTTCTTGATAAGCCCTGCCATGGGGGCGGGATAGGCGCGGACGCGGTGGGCTTTGACATACCCGACGAGTTCGTGGTGGGATACGGCCTGGACTATGCGGGCCATTACCGCAACCTGCCCTATATAGGCGTGCTAAAGCGGGAGGTGTATGAGTAGGGGGGGATATAGACATTTTGCTTCGTATCCGATAAAATAATATCAGGCAGCAATGATGCTATTCATATTATTCAGGAGATCGGTGCTATGGATGCGACAAAGGGGAATATTTACGAGATACTCAACGGGAACAGGCAGTTTCTGATCCCCGTTTATCAGCGCTGCTACAGCTGGGACATTGAACAATGCGAGCGCCTTTGGAACGACATAGTAGAAATGCAGAAAAGAAAAAGGGACGGTCATTTTGTCGGCTCCATCGTAAACATTGCGGAAAAGGCCATGCCTACCGGAATTCAGAAATACATGATAATCGACGGGCAGCAGCGTATGACTACCCTTACGCTGCTGTTTATAGCATTGAGAGAATATGCAATACAAAATCCGGGGGATACGACGATTAACGCCCGGCGTATTGACAATATGCTATTAAAGAACGAGTATGAAAGCGGCGACGACAGATATAAGCTCCTTCTTACCGAAACAGATCGGGAAATCCTCATCGCCTTGGTTGAAGGAAAGCCCATAGCGGAGAATACAAAATCAAGGCTGCTCGATAATTACAGTTTTTTTGCGGGGAAAATAGCGGACATGGAGCTCCTTCCGGCAGAGATTTATGAATCCGTAGGCAAGCTTCAAATCGTAAACATTACACTTGACAGAACGCTTGACGACGCGCAGGCAATATTCGAGAGCCTGAATTCAACGGGAAAAGCTCTTTCGGAGTCCGACCTGATACGCAACTACGTTTTAATGGGCCTGGAGCCGAAGGAGCAGGCATATATCTATGAGCATCTATGGCGGCCGATGGAGAAGCTGTTTATGTATGAAACGCAGGACTCCGTTATGGACAGATTCTTCCGCGATTACCTGACGATGAAGCTTGCATACATACCCAAGCAGGGAAGGGTTTATGAGGAATTCAAGCTATACCACCTTAACTGTGAGTTTGAAACGATACGCGAGCTGTGCCAGGATCTTCTTACTTACGCTAAGTACTATACGGATATTGTTTTCAAGCGCAGCAATAATCCCGCGTTTAAGCTTCTGTATGAGGATATTATAGACCTGCGGATGGAGGTTTCGTATCCGTTCCTGCTCAGAGTGCATAACGACTTTGCAAAGCATATTATTTCAGAGGAAGAATTCATCGAGATAATGCGCCTGTGCATAAGCTATGTCCTGAGAAGAAGCATCTGCGATATGCCGACGAATTCTCTCAATAAAACCTTTGCAACGCTTAAAAATGAAATACGCACAGAAGATTACCTGAATTCGATAAAGGCGTTTTTCATATTGTGCGAAGGGTATAAGGATTTCCCGAATGACGATAAATTCACCGCTGCTTTTGCAGCGAAGGATATTTATAATATGCGTTCCCGCAACTTCATTCTCAGCCATTTGGAAAACTATGGAAACAAGGCTCCTATACAAATAAAAAACTATACTATTGAACACATTATGCCCCAGAACGGCAATTTAAGCGTAAGCTGGCAAAAAATGCTTGGGCCGCAGTGGAAAGAAGTACAGAGAAGATATCTGCATACAATAGGGAATCTGACTCTTACGGCTTATAACTCTGAAATGAGCGATAATCCATTTATGACCAAGATGAATATGGAAGGCGGCTTTAAAGAAAGTGCGCTCAAGCTGAACGGATTTGTAGTAAAGCAGACGGAGTGGAATGAAGGCACTATAAAAGAGCGGGCTGACCAGCTTGCGAAAAAGGCACGGGAAATATGGGCGTTCCCGACCATGACGAAGGCCGAGCTTGCTCCCTATTGTGCGGAAAATAAGCCAACGGAAAGATACAGCTTGGATACATACGCCCCCAACGAATTTACAAGAGCTTTGTTTGAAGCTCTTGACCGCCGCATCCTGAACCTGTCACCCGACGTCAAGCGCGAATTCAAGAAGCTGTATGTTGCCTATAAGCTCGACACCAATTTTGCCGATATAATTTTTAAGAAGCAGAGATTGCGGATTTCTGTGAATATGAAGTTTGCAGAAGTCATCGATCCAAAGGGCATCTGCCGTGATGTTACCGGTCTGGGGCGCTGGGGTAACGGCGATGTGGAGCTTTCAATGGAACACATATCTGATACGGATCAAGTCATGGAGATAATCGAGCAGTCGTTTAAGCTTCAGGCGGATAGCGATTAAGCGTTTTCTTCATCATAACAACAAAAGACCCCCGCAAGGGAGGTCTTTTGTTGTTGGCGGAGCAGGTGAGATTCGCCCGGCGGCACTGGGGCAGTGCCGCAGTGAAGCAGGTATAAGCGGCACACCTCTCAGTTCGGTATAGTCGGTCAGCGTCGCGTGTGCTCCTCGACCTCCTTACCTCACTGGCAAGGCTTTTCGCTTATTCGTCCACCGGGCGCGCTCAAACCCTCGCCCCTTCGAATCTCACTATTACAACTGCAAAAAAACAACCACCCGAATGGGTGGTTGCTTTTTTGGCGGAGCAGGTGAGATTCGAACTCACGGACGGCTTTCGACCGTCACACGATTTCCAGTCGTGCCCGTTATGACCACTTCGATACTGCTCCACGATCAGTGCGGACGAGCCTACGTCGCCGCACTTGATTATGATACAATACTTTTCGTATAATTGCAAGAGGAATATGCTAATTTTCTGCCGTGCAAGCTATTTACTTCAGCCTGTCAAAAAACCTTGGGGTTATTAAGGGGCCGCAGCCCCTTATGTTCAATCCGGCTCTGACGACACAAGGTGAATTGCCCCGCTGGGGCAAGAGAAGGCCCCCTGGGGGGTGTGCGTCAGAACGGATGAAAACCCAGAGGTTTTCGTACTCTGCATTCGGTGCTGGCCGCGCCATAGGCGCAAGCAACGAATGAAAAAACTCGAAAAAGTGGCGCTTAGCCACTTTTTCGAAAGCCTCACTTTATGGATTCCAGCCGCTCCCGGAAGCACCTGGCAACTATCTCATACCCTTTTTCGGTGGGGTGCAGGCCGTCGCCGGATATGAGCTGGCTAAAGGGGCTGCCTATGCACTCGAGAAATGCGGAGCGCACGTCAACAAAGGGCAGCTCCTCCGACCGGGCCAGCTTTGATATGGCGACGGAATACAGCTCCTGATAGCGGTATATGGAAAGAGGCGTACCGAGGAACTTCAACAGGCTGCACCTGTCAACACCTTTGGATATTATGTATTCATAGTACTTATCGGAATCCACCGGCGGCAGCGACATTAGTACCGGTGTTATGCCTGCGCCGCGCAGCAGTCCTATGCATTCCCGCATGGTGGCTTCAAAATCGGCAAGGGCTGTGACGGGCTGATGGGGGTAGTCCGGATCCCGGCCTATGGCCGGCCAGTCGAAGTTGCAGTCGTTCCCGCCGTATTCCACCAGGGCGTAATCCGGCCTTTCCCCGGCAGCGATGGCCTTTTTAATGAGCCCCAGCCCGCGTTCCGCGGTGTAGCCGAAGCGGGAGCGGTTATCAAGAGCTATGTCCAGCCCCTCCATCTGGGGCAGAAAAACCTCGGTATAGCAGGAGCGGTACCTTCCGCCCTCATACACCGTGCCTTTCATTATAGAATCCCCGAATATTATGGCGGTCTTTTTTGGCATCTGAACCTCCCATATGAAGTATGAAGCGCAAAAATCATACAATAATTTTAAGTATATTATAATGGGGCAAGGTTAAAGGGCGGTTAAAGGAATGTGAATTAAAAGGAAACACCGCCCCGGGCAGCGGGACGGTGTTTTATTTGCATGCTGCAAAATCAGTCGTCTCAGGTGTCGCAGTCCTCGTCGGGATTCGGAGTGACCGCGGGAGGCGTTATGATCTTTGAGCTGTCCACGGGCTTGGCTACGACCACACAGCGCTGGTTGCGTGTGCCCAGGCCGCTGTTCCAGCTTTCGCCGTAGCAGGTGATAAGCGTCATGCGGGAATCGCCGGTGTCGTAGGCCATCACGGTTTCCGGTACGTCGTCTATGCCGTAAATGTCAACGTTGGTAACGGTGAAGGCCATGGTGCTGCCGTCGTCGTATTCCACTATTATCTCCTCGCCCTCCTCCATCTTGGGGAGCACCGAGAATACGCCCGCGACCTTTTTCCATGATACATGGCCGTTGAATATGGCGTTGCCGTATTCCCCGGGGGAGGCGCTGGCGTCCAGCCACGCGGAGACCTTCTCGGAATCCACCGTACCCATGGTGTACACCGTGCTGCCGTCCTCGGCCTTTATCTCACGGCCCTTGCTGTCGGTATAGGGCACTATGCCCACCGCCTCTACCGGGAAGCTTATCTCCCTATCTGTAAAGTACATCATCACGGGTATCTTTTTTACATAGGGGGTAGGCTCCGGCGTGGCCTCCACAACCGGGGTAGCGGTGACCGCGGGGGTGGGGGGCGCCTCGTACTGGCCGGGCAGGTATACGTACTGGCGCAGCACTATTATGGCCGCAAATAATACCAGAGCGATGCTTATGCAGGTCAGTATGGTGTTGCGGAGGCTCCTTTTGTTTTTGCCCTCCCCGGGCCCGGCGGTGTTGGCTTCCGGTTGCGCTGGATTTATATTATTTTCCTCCGGAGTGCTTTCCGGGGTGCTGTTCTTATTTTCGTCCATAGCGTTCTCCAATGCTTTCGGTTTTATTTACCATCAGTTGACAAGGACACACAAGGTTTTAGAAGCCAAACAGCACGGCATAACCGCGTCGTCCTCATTTGAAATACAACCAGTATTTCTGCACTCGTCCTCCTTGTTCTGCCATACTCTTTGACTTCTAAAACTCGAAGACCATAAAGAGCTTGTTTTGAGGGCGATCCAAGGCCGAGGAGCGCAGTACTACTGGATGTAATACAAGCGACGAGAACGCAGGAGCGTCCCAAAACAAGCCTTTAGGGCTTGTGTGCTTTTGTCAACTGATGGTACTGGTTTATTATATCATCGGGGTTATGGCCGTACAAGGCGGGATTTGTGAATAATATAGGCATAAATGAGGCTTTATGCCACCGCAATATATTGTATGGGCAGGGCGGCGCGCCCACAAGTTTATTGATCGTTAACAAATTCTTAAAGATAAACACGACATTTTTTCTTGATTATTGGCTATAATAAGGGTACACAAAGGGCGAGCGAAAAGAGCATCGCCGGACTATTCTATCGGGAGGTATGAATAAAATGAAAAGAAACGTTTCTAAGGTCCTTTCGGTCCTGCTGATAGCGGCGCTCATGCTTAGCTTTACCGCGGTCGCTTCCGCAGAGACCAAAATGTACGCCACCGATGCGGTGAATGTCCGCAGCGGCCCCAGCACCGGCTATTACATCGTCGGCAGGCTTGAGAAGAACGACATGGTGATGGCTACCGGGCGCGTATACGACGGATGGTATGAGATACAGTGGGGAAGCTACGGCTACGCCTATGTAGCGGGCAACTATCTCTCCTATTCCAAGTATGAGCCCGGCTACAACCCCAACTACAACTGCTACCCCGGCAACAGCGGCGTCACCCTCAAGGTATGCCCGGATTGCGGCGACACCTACTACTCCACCACCGCGCTGAACGTGCGCCGCGGCCCCAGCACCAAGTACTCCGTCGTGGGCTCCCTGAACAGGGGTCAGAAGTGCACCGTCATAGGCAAGAGCGGCAACTGGTATAAGCTTCTCACCGCCGACGGCTCCGACGCTTACGCAAGCGCAAAGTACCTGAAGCTCTACGCAAGGCAGAACGGCAGCACCCCCAGTACTCCCAGCACCCCCAGCTACCCCAACGGCAACTACGGCACCTATTACGCCACCACCGGCCTTAACGTCCGCCAGGGCCCCAGCACCAAGTACCGCGTGGTATACACCCTTGACAGGGGCGAGGCTGTGACCTTCACCGGCCAGACCAGCGGCAAGTGGATCTCCGTAAAGACCCGCACCGGCGTGCAGGGCTATTGCAGCAGCCTGTACCTCACCCAGAAGGGCAGCTACAATCCCGGCGGCAGCAGCCAGGGCAATAAGTATTACTGCGGCAGGTGCGGCAAGCAGATAACCTACGGCAACTCCTACTGCCCCAACTGCGGCGCGAGGATCGACTACAGCGGCGGAAGCTGCCTGCCCAACGCGGAGCTTACCGTGGGCGGCCAGTATTCACCCAACTACAAGACGGGGATCTACTCCTCTCCCAGCACCTCCAGCACACAGATCTTTGACCTGTACCCCGGCGACAGGGTGATAGTGAGGAGCTACACCCCCGGCAGCTCCTGGGCATACGTTCAGGTACAGAGGAGCGACATCTCCAACGCCGTCGGATATGTGCTTGTAGACGCAATCAAATAACTTCGTTTCGCGGAAGTGACTTCGGTCACTTCCGCGAGTTTTTTTTCGGTTTTTGCCTCTCACTGCGTTCCCGGGCGGCAAAACCCGCAGAGTACGAAAACCTCCGGTTTTCATCCGTTTTGACGTACACGCCGTCAAAGCCGGAATAAATTTAAGGGACTGCGGCCCCTTAACAACCCCAAGGATCGCAAAAGGAGCGGTGAATGCCGCTCCTTTTTGCGTGCTGTAAGCTCTATCCAATTTCGCTGCCGCCGGGGATGCTTTCCGGCTCCATTACGGTGAGCATGGAGAGGGTCTCCCCCTCGCCATCATCGGTTATGGAGGAAAGTATCATGCCCTGGCTTTCTATGCCGGCTATCTTGCGGGGGGCAAGGTTCGCCGCGATGACCACCGTGCGGCCTATGAGCTTCTCAGGCTCGGAATACCACTTGCGAATGCCGGAAAGTATGGTGCGGGGCTGGGCTTCGCCGCAGTCCAGCGTGAACTGCAGAAGCTTCTTGCTCTTCTCTACGAACTTGCAGTCTATGACCCTGGCGGTCTTCATCTTTACCTTGCAGAAGGTGTCAAAGTCTATAAGCTCCTGAAGCTCCTCGTCCTTGGCCTCCTCTGCCTTGGGCGCGGGGACTGCGCTGGCGGAGGCTTCGGCGGCGTGGGAGGCTGCGTTCTCCTTTTCCAGCTCCTCAAGCTCCTTCTTAACGTCTATGCGGGGGAACAGGGCCTCGCCCCTGTGAACCCGTGTGCCTGCGGGCAGCTTGCCGAATCCGCGGGCTTCGTAGGCGGTGAGTTCGCCGGAAACGCCCAGCTGCTCAAAGAGCTTAGGCGCGGTGTTGGGAAGGTAAGGCTGAAGGAATATGCCAACTATGCGGAGGCTTTCCGCAAGGTTGTACATGACGGTGGCCAGCCTGTCCTTTTTGGCCTCGTCCTTTGCCAGTATCCATGGCGCGGTCACGTCTATGTACTTGTTGCAGGCGCCTATGAGGGCCCATATGGACTCCAGCGCCTCAGGGGCCTTGAATTCCGTCATGTACCGCTCCACCTTTTCAGGCAGGCCATCGGCAAGGGCGATTATGGGCTCGTCCTCCTCCGGCACGGGGCAGGTGGGGGCGGGGACAACGCCGCCGAAGTACTTGTCTATCATGCTCACCGTGCGGGAGAGCAGGTTGCCAAGGTCGTTTGCAAGGTCGGAATTTATGCGGTAAATAAGCGCCTCGTTGGAGAATACGCCGTCGCTGCCGAAGGGGACCTCCCGAAGCAGGAAGTAGCGTATGGCGTCCACGCCGTAGCGGTTGCAGAGCTTTACGGGGTCCACCACGTTGCCTTTGGACTTGCTCATCTTGCCGCCCTCAAGTATCAGCCAGCCGTGGCCGAACACCTGCTTGGGCAGGGGCTCGCCCAGCGCCATGAGCATGATAGGCCAGATTATGGTATGGAACCTGACTATCTCCTTGCCGACCAGGTGGACGTCGGCGGGCCAGTATTTTTTGTACAGGCTGTCGTCGTCCGAGCCGTAGCCCAGCTTTGTTATGTAGTTGGAGAGGGCGTCCAGCCATACGTATACCACGTGCTTCTCGTCAAAATCCACGGGTATGCCCCAGGTGAAGCTGGTGCGGGATACGCAAAGGTCCTCAAGGCCCGGCAGCAGGAAGTTGTTCAGCATCTCGTTGGTGCGGGCGGGGGGCTGTATGAAGTCCGGGTGATCCTTTATGTACTGTATGAGGCGGGGGGCATACTTGCTCATCTTGAAGAAGTAGCTCTCCTCCTTGACCTTCTCCACCGGCCTGCCGCAATCCGGGCAGCAGCCGTCCTTGAGCTGGCGCTCCAGCCAGAAGCTCTCGCAGGGGGTGCAGTACCAGCCCTCGTAGGCGGACTTATATATGTCGCCCTGCTCGTACAGCCTGCGGAATATCTTCTGCACGGCCTTTACGTGGTAATCGTCGGTGGTGCGGACAAAGCCGTCGTTGGATATGCACATGAGCTTCCAGAGATCCTTGAAGGAAGCTACTATCTCGTCCACGTACTGCTTGGGGGTAATGCCCTTGGCCTTTGCCTTGCGCTCTATCTTCTGGCCGTGCTCGTCGCTTCCGGTGAGGAAGTATACGTCGTAGCCCGTCATGCGCTTATAGCGGGCTATGGCGTCCGCCGCCACGGTGGTGTAGCTGTGGCCTATGTGCAGCTTGTCGCTGGGGTAGTATATGGGGGTGGTGATGTAGAAGGTCTTTTTCTCTTGCTCTGCCATGTATCTTCTCCTTAGCGGGTCGCCTGATTTTTCTTATTTATATTATTGCATAATCTATTATAGTTTATTGACTCAGGCGGGCTTTGTCAATATTTCAGGGCCAAATCGGGGCAAAATGATTCCCGCCCTTTCCGCTTTTATCTTTGCCC
>ULWN01037019.1_pt1 | contig 49462 bp, 47 predicted proteins | sample 1960371 | NCBI WGS metagenome assembly ULWN01 (sample SAMEA4835813, study PRJEB28245) | human gut metagenome | biome: gut microbiome; material: fecal sample | place: Denmark | collected 2008 | reverse complement strand
ACTAAACAGGCCGGCTCTGTACAGTTTTTGTACAGAGCCGGCCGTTTGTCCGCTTATTCGTCGGTCAGCAGCAGCCGTGCGGGCGGAAAGTGCAGCGCCTTTGGCGGCTGCGTATTGGTCACCAGGCGGTCAAGCTGCTGCAGGGGCAGGATATTGTGCGGAGCAGTGCGGCAAAATTTTCCGTCATCGCACACAAATACCGCCTGTTTTGCCGCGTGGATCGCAGCGCAGCACAGTTGCATTTCCGGCAGGGCGGTATCCACAATATACCCGCGGTCGTTGATCCCATAGGCCGAAAAAAACACCGTATCCACATTAAAATACGCCAGCAGCTCTTCGGCGTAGCGGCCGGCCATCGCAACGGATGCCTCCTGCAGCTCACCGCCGGTGCAGTAGGTGCGGATATGGCGGTTGTTCAGCAGCATCGCCAGCGGAATGCCATTGGTAATGACCGTCAGATTGCGGCGGTCTGCCAGGCAGTCGGCCATCGGCAGCAGGGTGGTGGAACCGTCAATGAACAGGGTGTCGCCATCTTTTACCAGGGTGGCCGCCGCCCGGCACAGGCGCTTTTTTTCCTTTTGCTTATAGGAGTTGCGGAAACTGAGTGGGATCTCCACCGTGCCTTCTTCGGCCTTTTTTGCACCGCCGTGGTTGCGCAGGATCAGCCCCTGCTGCTGCAGCTCGGCAAGATCCCGCCGCACGGTGGGCAGACTGACATACAGCAGCCGGCTGAGCTGCTGCGCAGTGACATAGCGGTGTTCGTCGATCAGCTCCAATATGCGTTCCTGTCGTTCATTTTTCAGCATAAAAGCTCTCCTTGCGTGAGCGTTTTTGATTGTTTATCAACCTGTACGCCGACTATTGCAATCACAAACGATTGTTTTTATAATAATACTGTAATCTATTGTGCCTGTCAAGGGGCTTGATGGGCGTCCATATAAGGAGGCGGCAGCTATGCTGTTGAAAAATGGCCGGATACTGCGCAGCGATTACCGTTTTTTTACCGGTGATATGCGCGTGGAGGATGACCGGATTGTGCAGATTGGGGTATTGGAGCCCCAGCCGGGGGAGACGGTGCACCAGCTGGAGGGAAAGCTGGTGCTTCCGGGGCTGATTGAAACGCACTTCCACGGTGCCATGGGGCTGGACAGTACACTGGGGGAGGAAAGAGCGTTTGCAGCCTTTTCCTCCTTTATGGCGGCGCACGGCATCACCAGCTTTGTGCCGGCGCTGATCTCCTCGCCGGATGCGGTGACCGAACGCTATCTTGCTGCCGGCCGTGCCTACATGGATCACCCGGCGCCCGGTGCGCAGATGGTGGGCATGTACCTGGAGGGACCGTTCATTTCGCCCGAACATAAGGGCGCGCACGATCCCGCCGTGCTCCAGCTCCCGGATCTGGCCAAGGTGCAGCGGTGGCAGCAGCTGGCTGGCGGGCGCATCCGCAAGCTGCTGGTGGCGCCGGAATTGCCGGGAGCAGAGCCGGTCATCCGCTGGGCGGCCGGGCAGGGGATCGTGACCGAGATCGGTCATTCCGGCGCCAGCTATGAACAGGCCAAGGCGGCAATCGAATGGGGCGCCACACTGGCCACCCATGTGTTCAATGCCATGTCGCCGCTGCATCATCGCCAGCCGGGCATCCTGGCTGCTGTGCTGCTGGATGACCGTGTGACCTGTGAGCTGATCGCAGACCTCGGCCATGTGGCGCAGCCGGTGGTGGAGCTTGTGTATCGGCTGAAAGGGGAAAACCACATCGACCTCATCAGTGATGCTTTTTCGGCGGCTGGGTTGCCGGAGGGCACCTATATCCACACGGATGGACGACCGATTATTGTTAAGGATGGCCTTGCGCGGCTGGAGGACGGCACGCTGATGGGCAGCACCTCCACCATCCTGGACGGTATGCGCAACCTGGTGCGGCGCTGCGGGGTGCCGCTGGAAAGCGCCGTGCGCACGGTAACTGCCAACCCGGCGCGTACCCTTGGTCTGCACGACCGCGGATGCCTCGCACCGGGCAAGCGGGCAGACTTGGCGGTGCTGGATGAGCAGCTGACGGTGTGTGCCACCTATGTTGGCGGGCGCGAGGTGTACCGTCGGCCGGAAAATGCCTGACCATACAGTGAGATACCATATTGAAAAAGGGGAGTCGTAAAAATGCAGTTTATTACCGTTGATACATATGAGGAGATGAGCCGCCAGGCGGCCAATATTCTTTCGGCGCAGGTGATCATGAAGCCGGATTGTGTGCTTGGCCTGGCCACCGGGTCTTCGCCGGTGGGGGCATATGAGCAGCTTATCCGCTGGTATCAGAAGGGGGATGTGGATTTCTGCCGTACCCGTTCGGTCAATCTGGATGAGTATGTCGGGCTGCCGGCCGACCACGCGCAGAGCTACCGCTATTTCATGCAGCAGCATTTCTTTAACCATATCAATATCCGGCCGGAGAACACCTTTGTGCCCAATGGCGTGACGGACGATCTGCCGGCTGAGTGCCGGAAGTACGATGCCCAGATCCGTACGCTGGGCGGCATTGATCTGCAGCTGCTTGGCATCGGGCTGGATGGACACATCGGCTTTAATGAACCGGCAGATTCCTTTGAGCGGGATACCCATGTGGTGGATCTTGCCCCCTCGACCATTCAGGCCAATGCCCGCTTTTTTGAGAGCGAGGAGCAGGTGCCGCGCAAGGCGGTGACGATGGGCATGATCTCCATTATGCAGGCAAAGAAGATCCTGCTGATCGCCAACGGCGCTGCCAAGGAGGAGATCGTGCAGCAGGCCTTTTACGGGCCGATCACCCCCCGCATCCCTGCCTCCATTCTGCAGTTGCATCCGGATCTGACGGTAATCTACAGCCGCCATTAAGATTCTCCGCAGACGGCAAGAGAAACGGCCGGCCAGCTCGCACAGAGGTGGCCGGCCGTTTGCACGGTTATTTTTTCAGCACAAAGGTTGCCTTGGTGCTGGACAGCCAGGATGACTTGACCTGAAACTCCAGCTCTTTCCAATTCTCCGGTACTTCGACCGCGTACCAGCCAACCAGCTTCTTGCCGGGGGAAAGCGTACCGCTCAGTGTTCCCTCGGAAAAAGCCATATTGGCAGAAATGGAATACTCTTGTTTTATCCCATCGGCGTAAGCGTCAAACAATAAACCGGTGCTGATGCTTTGTTCTTCGTCGGAAATGTTTTCTATGGTGAATTTTACACCGACAAACACCTTTCCATCGTCCGCATTAACATACTTGCTGACAAGGGACTCCTTCATTTCATTTGCCGTGACCCTGATCGTTCTGAGGTTTGCCGTTTCGTTAATGGAGAACCGGTCCTTTGCCGCGGCAGGGGTGCTTTCGGTCAGCGCGGTGCTGTTATCGCTTTGCACCGGGGTCTCGATCAGTGTAGTGTTTGTGCCTGGCTCTTTTGCCGGGAATCCATCTTCCGGGGCAACTGCGTAGACAAGAACCGCACCGGCAAATAGTACGGTAATAAGCACTTTGATCCACACCGGCCAGCTTTTTTTCGCCCACATCAAGGCGATGCCGACCGGAAAGAACAGGAACAGAAGGAGAATGATTGCCCATGTCGGCGCTCCCTGCTTTTCGGTGTTTGGTACGGCTGCCGGCGGATTGATATAGGCCGGTGAATTACACCCATTCGGGCAAAAATTCCCCTCGTATTCTTGTCCGCATTTGCTGCATTTCATAAGATCTTCCTCTTTTCGACTGTATTCGGTTTCCGGAACCGCTTATGCTATATACCAATTTGTTTTATATGTCAATATACCATTTCGGTTTATCCTATAATATCCCGTGTAAAAAAGCGGGAGGGATCATTTGTGTACAGTCGTATTCGTGGGTTGCGGGAGGATCGGGATTTGCGTCAAAAGGACATTGCGGACTACCTTCATTGCAGCCAGGTGGCCTATTCCCGGTATGAGCTTGGTACGCGCGATGTTCCCAGTGAGGTTTTGATCGCCTTGGCGGAGTTTCATGAAACCAGTGTGGATTATCTTTTGGGCGTGACAGATGTCAAAACGCCATATCCGCCGGCCAAACACAGACAAAAATAAATCGGCCGCCACAGGCAGTGAACCTGTGGTGGTCGATTCCGGTTTTGGGCTGTTATTTTGCTTTGAAGCTATCCTTCAGGGAGACGGCGCGGTTGAATACCAGATGCCCCGGCTGGCTGTCCTTATTGTCCACACAGAAGTAGCCGAGTCGCATGAACTGATAGGCGGCGGGCGCCTGGCTGTCGGCCAGGGCGGCCTCCAGCTTGCAGCCGTGCAGGGTTTCCAGCGATTGCGGGTTCAGGCAGGTCAGGAAATCCTTATCGCCGGCGTCGGGGTCGGCATCGGCAAAGAGATTGGAGTACAGCCGTACCTCGGCGTCCACTGCCGTGGCGGCGTCCACCCAGTGGATGGTGCTCTTTACCTTGCGGCCATCGGCGGTGTTGCCGCCCTTGCTGGCGGGGTCATATTCCGCCAGAACCTCCACCACATGACCGTCAGCATCCTTTACGCAGCCGGTGCACTTGATCACATAGGCGGATTTCAGCCGTACTTCGTTGCCGGGGAACAGCCGGAAGTACCCCTTTACCGGCTCCTCCATGAAGTCGTTCGCCTCGATCCACAGGTGCTTGGAGAAGGTCACATCGCGGGTGCCTTCTTCAGGCTTTGCAGGGTTGTTTTCCACAGCAAAGATATCCTGCTGCTCCTCTGGGTAGTTGGTGATGGTCAGCTTTACCGGGCGCAGCACCGCCATGGCGCGGCGGGCGTTCTCGTTCAGATCCTCCCGCAGGCAGGCCTCCAGCAGCGCCACCTCGACGGTATTGGGCACCTTCGCCACGCCGATCTTATCACAGAATGTGCGGATGGAGGCCGGCGTGTAGCCGCGGCGGCGCAGGCCGCACAGGGTGGGCATACGGGGATCGTCCCAGCCGGAGACATAGCCCTCTTCCACCAGCTTGCGCAGCTTGCGCTTGGACATGACCGTATAGTTGATGCCCAGCCGGGCAAACTCGATCTGCCGCGGGGCGGCATCAATGTCCACATTTTCCACCACCCAGTTGTACAGCGGGCGGTGATCCTCAAATTCCAGCGAACACAGCGAGTGAGTGATACCCTCGATCATATCCTCGATGGGGTGGGCAAAATCGTACATCGGATAGATGCACCATTTGGTGCCCTGCCGATGATGGGGGCAATGGTTGATACGGTAGATGACCGGGTCACGCATATTGAAGTTGCCGCTGGCCAGATCAATCCTGGCACGCAGCGTCATGCGGCCGTCGGGAAATTCGCCGGCGCGCATCCGCGTAAACAGCTCCAGGCTCTCCTGCATCGGCCGGTCGCGGTAGGGGCTGACGGCCGGATGGGTCAGATCGCCGCGGTTTTCGCGTACCTGGTCGGGGGTCAGCTCACATACATAGGCCAGCCCCTTTTTGATCAGGCCGACCGCCTGCTCGTACATGGTCTCAAAATAGTCTGAGGCATAGTAAAAGCGGTCGTCCCAATCAAAGCCGAGCCAGTGGATATCCTCCTGGATGGCATCCACAAATTCCTCATCCTCTTTGGTGGGGTTCGTGTCGTCCATACGCAGATTGCACTGGCCACCGTATTTCAGCGCCGTGCCAAAGTCAATGCACAGGGCTTTGGCGTGGCCGATGTGCAGGTAGCCGTTCGGCTCCGGCGGGAAGCGGGTATGAACCGTTTGGCCATAGCAGCGGCCGCCCTCGGCCAGCTCCTCATCAATGATTGCGTGGATAAAATTTGTGTTTTCCGCCATTGTTTATCACCTCAGATACGATTTTCAAATGTGTGTATGGCTGCCTGCAGGCGCTGCTGCACCGTTTCGGTGCCCAGCTGCTGCATAATAGCGCACAGGTCGGGGGTGTTGCGCCGGCCGGTCACGGCTATCCGGATGACCGTGCTGACATCGCCTACATGCCCCTTGAAATCTGCCGGGTGCTTTTTGTATTCCTTCACATCCGGGCAGAAGCCGAGACCGGCACACAGGCCTTTCACAGTATCAAACCATGCCTGCTTATCCTGCGCGGGATCGTACACGGCGGCGTACTGGCGCAGGATCGCAGCGGCATCGGCCGGTGCAATGGTTTCCGGCAGTTCCAGCGGATTTTCATAGGTTTCCGCAAAGAAATAAGCAATATACTCCTTCACATCGCTCCAGCGGGCAATATCCTTGCGGGGTTTGGCGTTGCCGCGGTCGATGGAGAAAATGCCAAGCGCATAGGCGCGGTCGCGTTCCAGCAGGGCCGCAAAGGCCGGATCAAACTCCTTGGCCCAGTTCAGCACCAGCTCCAGCACCGTGCCAGCCTGCATGCGGGAGATGACATTTTTGCTGACATCATTCAGCTTGTCCAGGTCAAACAGGGCACCGGATACGCTCATTTTCTTGATATTGAATTTGAAGGCGCTGCGCGGGGCATCCGGGTTGGCGCGCCGCCAGTCCTCAAAATCGCTGTTGGCGATGGTCAGCAGGTACTCCAGTACGCTGTCGGCCGGGTAGCCCTGCTGGGCATAGAAGTGCATGGCCGCCTGTGGGTCCTTGCGCTTGGAAAGCTTGCGCTTATTGCCGTTGTCCTCTACCATGATGGGGCTGACATGGGCATATTTCGGCGGCTTAAAGCCCAGCGTCTTGAATAGCTGCAGGTGCTTCGGTACAGAGGAGATCCACTCGTCGCCGCGGATCACATGGGTGGTGCGCATCAGATGGTCGTCAATGGCGTGGGCAAAGTGGTAGGTGGGGATGCCATCGGATTTCAGCAGCACGATATCTTCATCGTTTTCCGGCATCTCAATGGTGCCCTTGATCATATCGTCGAATTTGATGCGGTGTTCCTCGCTGCCCATGGAGCGCAGCCGTACCACAAAGCTGTCGCCGCGCTGTACGCGCGCCAGTGCCTCCTCGGCCGGCAGGCTGCGGCACAGGGCATAGGCCCCATAGTAGCCGGTGCGCTGCTTTTGCTGCTCCTGCTGCTGGCGGGCCACCTGCCGCTGCTCCTCGGTGCAGAAGCAGGGGTAGGCCAGATTTTTGGCAATCAGATCCTTCACATAGGCCTGATAGATCTCAGCGCGCAGGCTTTGCTGGTAGGGGCCGTAATCGCCGCGCACAATACCGGGGGCAACAAAGCCCTCATCAATCGTCAGCCCGAAATCGTTGATCCCCTTGAGAATGTCGTCGGCGCCGCCCTCGACCTCCCGCTTTTTATCGGTGTCCTCAAGGCGGAAATAAAATACGCCGTCGGTGGCATCCGCCGTCAGACGATTGACCATGGCGGTAAAGAAGGTGCCAAGGTGCAGATATCCGGTGGGGGAGGGGGCAATGCGGGTTACCCGTGCGCCGTCCTTCAGCGGGCGGGGCGGGTACTGCGCCTCGTATTCTGCCGGCGTTTTGGTGATGGCCGGGAACATCGCCTGCGCCAGTTCCTCATAAACAGACATAAGTGATTGATCCTCCTGTGATTTCAATGCATATATTTTACATTTATCTGTTGAAAAAGTCAATGGAAGTGTGGTAATATAATAGGAAGAAATTCCGCGTGGGAACAAAGGAGAGCAAAACAATGGAAAACCCGAATGTGACAGAACGAAAAAAGCGGGCACTCAGCCTGATCCAGCCGACCGGCGTACCGACCCTCGGCAACTACCTCGGCGCCCTGCGCAACTGGGTGGAGATGGAGCAGGAGTTTGACTGCATTTTCGGCGTGGCGGATCTGCACGCAATCACCGTGCGGCAGGAGCCGGCCAAGCTGCGCCACCAGATCCTGGAGACCTTTGCGCTGCTGATGGCCATTGGCCTGGATGCAGAGAAGAGCCTGCTGTTTGTGCAGTCGCAGGTGCCGGCACATACGCAGCTCAGCTGGCTGCTTTCCTGCTGTACGCAGTTCGGTGAGCTTTCCCGCATGACCCAGTTCAAGGATAAATCGGCCAAGCACGCAGACAATATCAATCTTGGCCTGTTTGCCTACCCGACGCTGATGGCGGCGGACATCCTGCTGTATCAGCCGGATTATGTGCCGGTTGGGGCGGATCAGAAACAGCACTGTGAGCTGACCCGCAATATCGCCGAACGCTTTAACGGCCTGTACGGCAATACCTTCACGGTGCCGGAGCCGTATATCATGAAGGCCGGCGCACGGGTGCGCTCCCTGCAGGATCCGACCAAAAAGATGTCCAAATCGGATGAAAATGTGAATGCATTTATCTCGCTGAAGGACGATCAGGATACCATCCTGCGCAAATTCCGCCGCGCCGTGACCGATAGCGAGGCGAAGGTGCGCTACGCTGAGGGCAAGGACGGCATCAATAACCTGATGGAAATCTACGGTGCCCTGACCGGCAAAACGCACGAACAGATTGAGGACGAATTTACCGGCAAGGGCTACGGCGACTTCAAAACAGCGGTCGGTGAGGCTGTGGCAGCCGAGCTATGCCCGATCCAGGAGCGTCTGCAGACGCTGATGGGGGACAAGGCGCAGCTGGAACAGCTGATGAAGGCCGGCGCCGAGCATGCAAGCTATCTGGCCGGCCGCACGCTGGCCAAGGCGCAGAAAAAGATGGGGTATGTACTATTAAAGTGATCGGCCTTTACACACCGGTCAGGTCGAAATCCGGGATCATCCCGCTGCCGCTGCTCTCCCGGCTCTGCACATAGCCGTTCCGGATGCCCAGCGCATCCATGTGTGCCCATACCTTGGCACATTCCCGCGCGGTGAGCGGGCGCTGCAGTTCCCGGTGGGCGGCAATATCGCCCATGGGGGTGTACTGGAACATCAGGCTGACCCACAGCTGCTCCTTATGCTGTGCCAGCCAGTCCAGCACTGCCATGGATTCCCGCGTGTGCCCCGGCAATACCAGGTGCCGCACGATGGTGCCGCGCTGCAGCAGGCCATCCGCCCCCAGCGTGACCGGCCCCGTCTGCCGCGCCATTTCCAAAATGGCCGGCCCGGCGTAGGTGAAGTAGTCGGCGGCGCCGGAAAAGGCTTCGGCCGGCTCCGGGTGGATGTATTTGCAGTCCGGCAGATAGCCGTCGATCAGCCCATCCAGTGCGCGCAGGGTTTCTACCCGCTCGTAGCCGCCGGTATTGTAGATGACCGGTATCTGTGGCCTGTAAAGCAATAATGCTTGTCGGATGGCGTGCGCGTAGTGCGTCGGATTGACCAGATTGATGTTGTGCGCGCCGGCCGCCTCCAGCTCACGGAAGATGTCGGCCAGCCGCTCCACGGTGATAGGGCGGCCGAAATTGCCGTGGCTGATCTTTTCATTCTGACAGAAACGGCAGTTCAGTGCACAGCCGGAAAAGAAGATGGTGCCGGAGCCGTTTTTGCCGCTGATGCACGGCTCCTCGCCAAAATGCAGCGCGGCGCGCGCGATGACCGGCATGGCGGGCATACCGCATAGGCCGCCGCCGTTTTTATCCTCTGTGCGCAGGGCGCCGCAGCGCCGTGGGCACAGCCGACAGATAAAGCTTTTCATCCGATGCTGTCGCCTCCGGTCATTGATTGTGTATGGCTATCATTGTAGCAGAGCCGTCCGGCTTTTGCAATGCTTTTTCCGCTGTGGCTGCGGGAATACAGGAACAGGAAAGGAAGAATGAACCATGGATGAACGCATTGAACGCACCCTGAAGAACCTGGAGCGCAACCGCATGGCGGCACAGTATGTGCCCACCCTGGCACAGGTGGCGCCGGCCGTGGAAAAGATGCTCAGCGAGGATGCGAGTGTCGCTGTCGGCGGTTCGATGACACTGGCGGAGACCGGGGTGCTGGAGCTGCTGCGCAGCGGGCGCTATCGCTTTCTGGATCGCTATGCGCCGGATCTGACGCCGCAGCAGCGGCAGGCGATCTTCCGCCAAAGCTTCTCAGTGGATTTTTACCTTGCTTCGGCCAATGCGGTCACCGAAAACGGTGAGCTGTATAATGTTGATGGCAGCAGCAACCGTGTGGCGGCCATTGCCCATGGCCCGGCGGCGGTCATTATCGTGGCGGGGATCAATAAGCTGGTGCCGGATCTGCCGGCGGCTGTCCGGCGGGTCAAAACCGTGGCTGCCCCCCGCAATGCCCAGCGTCTGCAGTGCGATACCTATTGTGCGAAGACCGGCCACTGCGTACATGTGGAGGGCGGTATGACCGATGGCTGTGCCGGTGACGGCCGTATCTGCCGCAATTATCTTGTTTCCGGGCCGCAGCCCATTCCCGGCCGCATCCGTGTGCTGCTGGTGGGCGAGGAATGCGGGTATTGATCATAAAAAAGTGCAAAAGCACTATAAATGAGGAGTTTTTATACCATGAAAAAGATTTATCGGTTGTCCGACCCGTCCGTTAAGGAAAAAGTGCAGCTGATGGGGCGCTATGAGGAGCTGGCGGATGGCGTGACCTTTGACTGGACGGACTCGGCGATCAAAATGAAAGCCGTATGTGCAGGACGCATCGAGCTTTGCCTGCACTTTGAACAAACAGCGGAAAAGCAGACGACGGAAAAACTGGCAAACCAGTATTTTTCGGTTTATGTTGATGATACATATCAGGAGCTTGTATTCCACGGTGTCAAGGATGGGGATACCATAACCCTTGGTTTCACGATCAGTGGAGAGCCGGAGGAGCACGAAATATGGGTAGTCCGGCAAAAAGAGCGGGAGTATGGCAGCGCTGTACTGACGACTGTTGCGCTGGATGGTGAACTCCTGTGTATGGAGAAAAAGTCGGCATTGCTGGAATTTATCGGGGATTCGGTTACCTGTGCCGGCGCCAGCAGCAAGGAACATGATGAAAACGGCACCAGAAGCTATGCCTTTCTGACGGCAAAGGCGCTGGGTGCGGACTGGCGGCTGGTCTGTAACAGTGGATTTGGTCTGCAATACGATTCCGGCGGTCTCAGTGGTCCGGATGCAGTTTGGGTCGAGGCTTATGGCTACGAAAACCGTCTTCGTGCCCCAGAGCATATGTATCGCTGCCATCGTCCGGCGGATGTTGTGTGCATCTATCTTGGCTGCAATGATTACCATTCCTGCCGGCAGGGAACCAGCCATTTTACAAAAGAGGCATTTGCCGAAAGCGGCAAAAAGTTGATTGCCGAAATCCGGAAATACCAGCCCGATGCCCGGTTTGTGTGGCTATACGGCGGGATATCCTATGCAGCAAAGGAGGCAGCAACGCTCTGCATGGAGGAACTGGGCGGCGAGGCGGCCGGCTACTATACGGCTGATCTTGGCGGTGAGTATCACGGCGGTACCTGCTGGCATCCCTCTGAGGAGGAACATGCCATGATGGCGGAAAAGCTGATTGCCTGGTTCCGGCAGAAGAGACTGCTTTGACGAAAAACAGAGAAGAGGAGCAAACCGTGAACGCTTTTTTACGCCGCACCTGGGCGCAGGTGCATCTGGATCGTTTAACCGAGAATGCCCGGTATATCCGTAGCCTGCTCTCGCCCGGCTGCCGCATGATGGGAATTGTGAAGGCGGATGCCTACGGCCACGGTGCGGCACAGGCAGCCGGCGCCCTGCGCGAGGGGGGCGCCGATTGGTTTGGCGTTTCGAATTTGGAAGAAGCAATCGAGCTGCGCCATGCCGGGATACAGGAGCCGATACTGGTGATCTCCTACACGCCGCCGGAGGAGGCGGCGCGGCTGGCCGAGTACAATATCACACAGACGGTGCTCTCCCTTTCCCATGCGCAGGCGCTGTCCGCCGCCGCACAGCAGGCGGGGGTAACGCTGCGTGTGCATATCAAGGTAGACACCGGTATGGCGCGTGTAGGCTTTGTGTGCCACGATGGGGCGGCGGCACCGGCGGTGGCGCAGGAGCTTAAGCAGCTCTGTGCGCTGCCGCAGCTGGTGGCCGAGGGGATATTCACCCACTTCGCCTCTGCGGATGAGGAGGATGACGGCGGCTTTACCGAGCACCAGTTTTCCCTGTTTACCGCTGTGATCACTGAGGCGGAGAAGGCAGGCTGCCATTTTGCGCTGCGCCACTGCTGTAACAGTGCGGCCACGGTGCGCTTTCCGCAGATGCACTTGGATATGGTGCGGCCGGGTGTGATCCTGTATGGTATGGCTCCCGACCGCTGGATGCAGCCGATGCTGACGGCCCTGCAGCCGGTTATGGAGCTGAAGACCACCGTTTCGATGGTGAAAAAGCTGGCGGCCGATACCCCGCTGAGCTATGGTCGCACCTATACCACCACAGAGGTGACCGATGTGGCGACCGTGCCGATCGGGTACGCAGACGGCTACCTGCGCGCCTGTTCCAACCGGGCCTGTATGCTGGTTGCAGGGCACCGCGTGCCGGTGCTTGGTCGCGTGTGCATGGATCAGTGCATGCTGGATGTGACCGGCATTCCCGGTGTCCGCGAGGGCGCGGTGGTGACCGTCTTTGGCCGGGATGGGGATCAGGTGCTTTCGGCGGATGAGCTGGCGGCATGGTGCGGAACGATCAATTATGAGATTGTCTGCCTGATCAGCCGCCGTGTGCCGCGGTTGTATCTCCGCCATGGGCAGGTTGTAGCCTGCGTGGATTATGTCCTGTCCGAATAAAGAAGACAACTGGCCGATGCGCCTGTCTAAACTGGCTGCATCGGCTTTATTCTTTCGGGTCGGGTCGATAAAAGGAGCTGTATGGCTATGTCTCTGCTGAGCGTCCACCGCGTGGCGGATGTCCGCTCGGTGCCAACGCATACGCGTATCTACTTTATTCGCCACGGCGAGAGCGAAGCGAACCAGCGGCAGATCTTTGCCGGGCAAACGGATGTATCGCTGACACCACTTGGCCGGCGGCAGGCGGCCTGCACGGCGGAGTATCTGCGTACCGTGGCACTGGATGCGGTGTATACCAGCGACCTGCTGCGGGCGGTGCAGACAGCGCAGCCGGTGGCGGACAGCCATGGTCTGCCGCTGCGGATGCGGCCGGCGCTGCAGGAAATCCATGCCGGGGAATGGGAGGGCAGGCCCTTCACCGAACTGATGACACGGCCGGATTACCGGCAGTGGATACAGCAGATCGGCCTGGCGCATTGCGCCGGCGGCGAAAGCGTGGCTGAGCTGCAAAGCCGGATCGCCGCGGCCGTGGCGGATATTGTGCGGCGGCATCCGGGGGGCACCGTTTGCATCGTGACCCATGCAGCGGCTATCCGCACGCAGGAATGTCTGTGGCGTGGGGTGCCCCTGGCGCAGATGCATACTGTGCCGTGGGTGAGCAATGCCTCGGTAACAGTTGCAGACTACACGGCGCCGGATACCGGTCACCTGCTTGCGCGGGATATTCACGCCCATCTGGGGCAGTTGGAAACGGTCTTACCGCCGAATGTATAAAAAAGGAGTTTGACAGCATGAACCGACTTTTCCAGAGGATCCTTGCATTGCCGGCCGTGCGAACGGCCGCGCTGGCCGCGGCCGCGGCAACGCTTGTGGCAGCGGCGACAGTGCCGCTGGTGCTCCATCGGCATGCCGGTGCTGCGCCGGGGGAGTCATCCGCAAGCCGCGTGGAGGCAGGCGCCGACGACCGTATCCCCGGAGAGAACACGGCGGTTACGCTCCCGGCCATTATCGACGAGAGTACGCCGCCGGTGCCGGTTGGCACAACAACGGCTTCCCGCAGCACGGCGACAAAAACTGCGCCATCTGCACCGAAAGGCACGACTGCCGGCGGGCAGAACAGTGCTGGCAGCGGGTCAGCACAGGACAATGGGGAGGCGAACTACCACCCACGCCTGGCCTATGATAGAATTCCGCAGGCGACATTGGAATATTGGAATGTACACAGCCTTTCGCTGTACCGGAGGGTGGTAAATGCCTATCTGAATTACGAGACCACGGTATCCTACGATAACCGTGAGGATCCCTATGTCATCTACACGCTGCTGACCTATTACTGTCCGGTCTTCTTCGCTGATACAGCGATCGACAGGGATTTTGTCAACGAAGCTTATCAGGAGCTGACGATCCACTATACCTCAAACAGCCGGGCAGAGCATGAACAGGTTATCCGCCGGTTTGAGGATGCCTGCCTGTCCGTTCTGGACGGCCTTTCCGGTGCCACCGCGGCGGAGCGGGCGCTGATTGCCTATTGCCGGTTTACGCAGGCGCTGCAGTACGATACCACTATGCAGTCGGCATTGCCGCTTGAATCGGCGGATTACAGAACCTATCGCAACCCCCGCTATCGGGAGGTGTACGACGCCATCACCAGCGGCCGCGGCGTGTGTACCTCCTATGCGCGGGCGTATGTATTTCTGCTGGCCCAGCTGGATATCACCGCGATGCCGGTGGACAGTGCCCATTCCTCCGGGGCGGCGGATAAAGGCCATGCCTGGACGATGCTGCGGCTGGGCGACAGCTGGTATTTTGCTGACCCCACATGGGAGAAAGACGGCTCCTTTACCTATTTTGGCGTCACCACAGCCGAGCGGGTGGAGGCTGGCTATCTGCCGGAGCGCTATTGGTTGTTTGATGTCTACACACCGGATTTTGCTTCCCGCTATGTGGTCAGCGATACGCGTTTTTCCTCCCTGTGCGGCGGGGCATATCGCCCGCAATTTGACCGCGACCGCCATGCAGTATCCTATAACAATGCTAGTGGGCAGCGCATGCCGGCGCTGGATCTGCGATAGACAAAATTAAATAACGCCCGCCCGGAGAGCATCTCCGGGCGGGCGTTTCTCGTCGTTGCAGGCAGTACTTATTTTGTTCCGAAAAGTTGTACAAGGCGGGCGGCCGCCTCTTTGGTGTCCGCGGGGTCGCCGAAGGCGGAAAAGCGGAAATACCCCTCGCCGCAGGCGCCAAAGCCCTCGCCGGGCGTGCCGACGATCTGCGCCTCATTCAGCAGGTAACGGAAGCACGCCCAGCTGTCCATGCCGTTCGGGCAGCGCATCCATACATAGGGAGCGTTGTGGCCGCCGCAGTACCATATGCCACAGGTGTCCAGCGCCTGCATCAGCACAGCGGCATTGCGCTTGTACACCGCAATGTTTTCGTGGATCTGCTGCTGTCCCTCCGGCGTGAATACCGCAGCGGCACCCCGCTGGATGATGTAGGAAACGCCGTTGGTCTTGGTGGTGCGGTTGCGTACCCACATATCGTGCAGGGAAAGTCCCCCCCGCATAAGCTGGCGCGGCACGATCGTGTAGCCGCAGCGGGTGCCGGTGAAGCCGGCCGTTTTGGACAAAGAGCAGATCTCAATGGCGCAGGTGCGGCTGCCTTCGATCTCATAAATGCTGTGGGGGATGGTCTCGTCCTCAATAAATACCTCATAGGCGGCATCGAAAATGATCACCGCACCGCAGGCATTGGCGTAGTCCACCCAGGCCTGGAGCTTCTCGCGGGTGAAGACCGCGCCGGTGGGGTTGTTCGGCGAACAGATATAGATAATATCCGCCGGCAGGCTGTCATCCGGCAGGGGCGCAAAGCCACAGCTGCTGTCTGCCGGCAAATGGATCAGCCGGTGGCCGGCAATGATATTGGAATCGACATAGGCCGGGTAGGTTGGCTCGATGACCAGCGCGGTATTATCCACGGCAAAAAGATCAAGGATATTGCCGAGGTCGTCCCCGGCGCCGCAGGAAATAAAAACCTCTTCGGTATCCAGCGTAACGCCGCGCCGGGCGTAGTGTCCGCAGATTGCCTCTTTCAGAAATTCGGCGCCGCACTCCGGCATGTATCCATGGAAGGTCGCCTTATTCGCTTGGTCATCCACGGCCTTGTGCAGTGCCCGGATAACGGCATCGCACAGCGGCAGCGTCACATCGCCCACGCCAAGGCGCAGCAGGCGGGCATCCGGGTGCTGCTGCATATAGGCCTTGGTCTGTTGCTCGATATTGTAAAAAAGGTAGGAACCTTTCAGCTTTTTATAATTTTCATTTGGTTGCATGGCGTTACTTCTCCCGGCTTTCCTTGCCATTCAGTGCCGCCTCAATGAAGCCCCTGAACAGCGGATGGGCCTTGTTCGGACGGGACTTGAACTCCGGATGGTACTGTACCCCGACGAAGAACGGGCGGCCCGTCAGCTCGACCGTTTCCACCAGGCGGCCATCCGGCGACAGGCCGGAGAGGGTCAGCCCGGCAGCCGTCAGCGCCTCGCGGTAATCGTTATTGAATTCGTAGCGGTGGCGGTGGCGCTCGGAGATCTCCCGCTTGCCGTAGCAGCGTTCCATGGTGGTGCCGGGCTTGATCACGCAGGGATAGGCGCCCAGGCGCAGTGTGCCGCCCTTGTCAATATCGTCGCTCTGGCCGGGCATGAAATCAATGACCTTATGCTTGCACAGCTCGTCAAACTCGCCGGAATGGGCATCGGTTATCCCGGCCACATCGCGGGCGTATTCAATCACGGCAATCTGCATGCCAAGGCAGATACCGAAGTAGGGCAATCCGCTCTCCCGTGCATAGCGGGCGGCCAGGATCATGCCCTCAATGCCGCGGCTGCCAAAGCCGCCTGGCACAATAATGCCGTCCAGCCCGGCCAGCTCCTCCCGGTAGTTGGCCTCCGTCAGGTTTTCCGAGTCAATCCAGTGGATGCGGATGTGGGTATTCAGCGTATAGCCGGCGTGGCGCATGGCCTCCGCTACCGAGAGGTACGCATCGTGCAGCTGGACATATTTGCCGATCAAGCCGATATGTACTTCTTTTTCGCGGTTTTTGATGCGTTCGACCATATCCGACCATTCCTGCAGATCCGGTTCTTTCGCGTTCAGACCAAGCTCACGGCATACCACGGCGGAGAAATGCGCCTTTTCCAGCATCAGTGGTGCCTCATACAGATAGGGGAGAGTAATGTTTTCGATCACGCAGTCCGGCTTTACATTGCAGAACAGGGAGATTTTTTTGAAAATGGAGTCCTCCAGCGGCTCATCGCAGCGCAGCACGATAATATTCGGGTTGATACCCATGCCCTGCAGTTCCTTGACCGAGTGCTGGGTAGGCTTGGATTTATGCTCATCAGAGCCGCGCAGGAAGGGAACCAGCGTGACATGGATAAACAGGCTGTTTTCACGCCCGACCTCCAGGGAGATCTGCCGCACAGCCTCCAAAAACGGCTGTGACTCGATATCGCCGATGGTGCCGCCAATTTCGGTAATGACCACATCTGCATCGGTCTGCTTGCCTACGCGGTAAACAAAGTCTTTGATCTCGTTGGTGATGTGCGGGATCACCTGCACGGTGGAGCCGAGGTATTCGCCGCGGCGCTCCTTGTTCAGTACATTCCAGTACACCTTACCGGTGGTGAGATTGGAATACTTATTCAGATCCTCGTCGATAAAGCGCTCATAGTGGCCAAGATCCAGGTCGGTTTCGGCGCCATCCTCTGTCACATATACCTCGCCGTGCTGATAGGGGCTCATGGTGCCGGGATCCACATTGATGTACGGATCCAGCTTCTGTGCGGCGACCTTCAATCCTTTGCATTTGAGCAGCCGCCCAAGGGAGGCCGCCGTAATGCCCTTACCCAGCCCGGATACAACGCCGCCGGTTACAAAAATGTACTTTGTCATGGTTTTCCCCTCCGTTATTTATAGGTTGCCAAAATATTTTCGGCAATGGTTCTTTTGGTTACGCAGCGATCCATCGCTTGCTTTTCAATGTAGCGGTGCGCTTCGTCCTCGGTCATTTTCAGCTGTCCGATCAGCCGCCACTTTGCCCGGTTGACCAGACGGATCTCCTGCATTTTCTCTTCAATGGAGGCCGTTTTCTGCTCCATGCGCCGCAGCCGTTCGCGCGTGCCGCACAGCAGCTGCAGTGATTGCGTGATGATGGAGGCAGAGGTGGGTTTAGACACGGTCAGTATCCCATAGGGCGATACCCGCGCCGTGATATCGGGATAGTGCTCAGCGCGCAGAAACAGCAGCACCCCCGTGCCGGAGTTTTCGCAGACATCCAGCGCCAGCCTGGTGCCGAAATCGTCCGGCAGCGGCGCATTGATCACCACAATATCGTAGCTGCTTTCCAGCAGACGCCGCCGTGCACCGGATACGTCCGCCGCCACTGTTACCGGGTGATACCGGCTCTCCGGGAGCAGGGCGGTCATCGCTTCGTTGAATTTTTCGGATGCCGAAACGAGCAATACGCTGTAATAGTGCTCTGTCAGATCCACCTGCGTCCCTCCTTTGGCGTTTTGACGGCTGTATTACCGGGTATAGTGGGCTATGATGGTTTCCGGGAGGTTGTTGTAGATAAAGGCGCTGTCGGCGGCCAGCTGCTTTGCTTCGCCGAGGGTTGCCGGCAGTGTCCGGTATTCGGCTTTGCGCTCCTGCGGGGCTGTATAGAGGTTAAAGTCCGCGGCCGGCGGCAGGGGAGCGTTTGCACGCACACCGTCCAGCCCGGCACGGATCAGCAGGGTAAAAGCCAGATAGGGATTGCACAGTGGATCAGGGGAACGCAGCTCGGCGCGCCGGTATTCGCCGCTGGCCGCAGGAATACGGATCAGCTGTGAGCGGTTCTCGCTTGACCACGAAACATAGCGCGGCGCTTTATCCCGGCCAAGCCGCGCATAGGAGGCCGGCGTGGTATTGAAAAACACCGTCATCTCCGGAATGTGCGTCAGCACCCCCGCAATGACCTGCGGGGTAACATCCCGGTCGCCGGCAGCCTGGATCGAAAAATTGATATGCATGCCGTTGCCGGCGCAGTCCTCCAGCGGCTTCGGTGAGAAATCGGCATAAAGGCCGTTGCGTGCCGCCACCGTGTTGACGACCGAGCGGAAAGTCACGGCGTTGTCGGCAGCCGTGAGCGGATCAGAATACCGGAAATCAATCTCATTTTGGCCGGGGCCGACCTCATGGTGGGAGCTTTCCGGCAGGATGCCCATGCGTTCCAGCGTCAGGCAGATCTCGCGGCGGACATTTTCGCCCTTATCCTCCGGGGCAATGTCCATGTAGCCGGCCGTATCATAGGGGATGGTGGTCGGCTCTCCGTTTTCGTCCCGCTTGAAGAGGTAAAACTCCATTTCTGATCCAAAGTGGAAGTACAGCCCCTCTTTCGCGGCTTCCTCGGCCGCTGTCTGCAGCAGGGTGCGTGTGTCTGCCTCAAAGGGGCGGCCATCGGGATAGGTGACCTGGCAGAACATCCGCACCACCCGGCCGTGCTCCGGCCGCCACGGCAGCACACAGAGGGTGGCCGGGTCGGGGTGCAGCAGCAGATCGGAGTGTACCACATCCCCGAAACCGGCTACAGCGGAGGCGTCAATGGCAATACCGTAGGTAAAGGCGCGATCCAGCTCTCCGGGCATGATGGAGATATTCTTCTGGGTGCCGTAAATATCGCAGAAAGCCATGCGGATGAATTTGACATCCTCTTCGGCAACATATTGCCGGATCTCCTCTTTGGAATACTTCATGGATTTTCCCGCCTTTCTTCAGTTTGCGACATACATTTGCTTATAGGGGTTTTTGCTGTCCGGCGTGATCACGGTATAGTCGTCGTGCAGCAGCTTTTCGCTGCTGTAACCGAACAGCGTACAGAATTGCTCAATAACCGGCCGCAGCTCTGCCATATCCTCGGCGGTGGCGGAGTGCCGGTTGGTGCGTTCGGGAAGCTGCACGGCAGAAGCGTCGCCGCGCAGCACCATCTTTCCGCCGTGCATACCGGTGCAGGGAAAATTGCCGACGATCGGCTTTCCATCGCGGTGCAGGCCGAGCACCACAATCAGGCCGCCGGCCTGATATTCGCCAAGGAAGCTGCCGGCGCGGCCGCCAATGACGATTACCGGCTTTTTCTCTTTATAGGCTTTCATGTGGATGCCGGCGCGGTAGCCGGCGTTGCCCTGGATGTACAGCTCACCGCCACGCATAGCGTAGCCGGCGGCATCGCCGATATTGCCGTGTATGACAATGCGGCCGTCGTTCATCGTATCGCCCACGGCGTCCTGCGCGTTTCCGTTTACGGTGATGGTGGCACCGTTGAGGTATGCGCCGAGGGCGTTACCGGGGATGCCGTCGATCTCAATGGTGCAGTCCCGCATGCCGGAGGCGATGAAGCGGTGGCCGAGGCAGCCGGTGATGCGGCAGCAGGCCCCGGCGGTACGGATAGCCTCGTTCAATGCAGAGAAGCTTTGGTTTTCCGCGTGGATCAATACCATGATTATAACACACCTCCAAGCGTTTTTCTACGATAATTTTCATCAAAAGCCGACAGATCCGGTGTTTTTTTCAGCTGCGCGAAATCGACGGTATCCAGAGGCGTTTTTGAACGGATCAGACTGGTGTAGATGCCGGCCCGTTCGACACAGCCAACCAGGATAAAGCCGATCAGCCGGTTATCGCGGACAAAGAGCTTTTTCAGCGTGTGCTCGGTCGCTTCCTCATAGGCCTCACCATCCGGCGCGTGGCTGCCGGCGGTCATAATGTGCAGACCGAAAAAACCGATCGCATTCATCGGTATAGCATTGTCAAACAGTGCCTCGCCACCGGCCATATTCACACATGCGCAGTGCCCCTGCATATAGGCATTTGGCAGCAGCGCCATCACCTTCACCGCGCCGTCGGTGATATCGGTGCTTTCGGTGCAGTCGCCGGCGGCATAGACGGACGGCAGGGTGGTCTGCATGGCCGTATTGACAGTAATTCCGCGGCCGCACGCACCGCCGGCCTTCTGCACAAGCGCCGTGTTGGCGCGCACGCCGACGGCGGTGATGAGGATGTCGAACGGCACGGTTTCACCGTTACGCATCCGGGCGCTGTTGCCGTGGAATTCCGCTACGGAATTGCCCAGAAGAAAGTGGATGCCTTTGCCGGCAAGGTGCCGCTGCACAATGGCGGCGCTGTCGCCGTCAAGGATGCTGGAGAGCACACTTTCCGCCAGGTCGCACACGGTGATGCTGCCCACCCGTCCGTGCAGCCCTTCGGCGCACTTCAGGCCGATCAGGCCGGCACCGACGATCAGCACCCGACTGGTGGGGCAGAGCGCTTTTTCGATGGCCAGGGTATCATCCAGCGTCATAAAGGAAAAGTGGTTCTGTACCCCCTCCAGTCCCGGCATGGGCGGCACAAACGGAGTGGAGCCGGCAGCAACGCACACGGCATCATAAGGCAATTGTGTGCCGTCATCCAGCGCAACCGTCTTTTTGGCGGTGTTCAGCTGTACAGCCCGCTTTCCATACAGAACCGTGCAGCCGTTTTTCTCATAGAAATCCGCCGCCCGGTAACGCATCCGCGTCAGGTCGGTCTTTCCCTGCAAATAGTAGGAGATCAGCGGCCGACAATAGACCGGGTGTTTTTCGGCGGAAACCACCGTGATGGCGGCGCTGCTGTCCGTGCTGCGGATGCCTTCAATGCAGCCGGTGGCTGCCGTGCCGTTGCCGATAATCACATAGCGCTTCATGCTGATCACCTCTCCTCATACACAATGGCTCTGTTCGGGCAGCCGGTTACGCACGCCGGCGCACCGGCGGCATTTTTGAGACACAGTTCGCATTTTTGTACCACGCCGTTTTCCCTCGGCATGATCGCCCCATAGGGACATACCAGTACGCAGGTCAGGCAGCCGACGCATTTGTTCTGGTCAATGCACACGGCGCCGTCCTCGCGGTGCAGCGCACCCGAAATGCAGCTTTTCACGCACAGCGGGTCGGTGCAGTGACGGCAGGAGACGGCATAGGTGATGCTGTCGTGTCCTTCCACACGGATGCGCGGGTAGAGCGGCCGCCCTTTCAGAGCCTTCACCATATCGGTTATGCCGGAATTGGCAAAGGCGCAATTATATTCGCACAGGTGGCACCCAAGGCACCATTGCTCATTTACATATACACGCTTCATTCTCCCGCATGTGAGATACCGAGGATCTCAAGCTCCTTTTCTGTCATACTCACGCCGCGCAGCATCAGTCGGTTCCCGCGCAGCGCCTCAATGGAATTGATGCCCATGCCGCCCATCAGCTCTTTGATCTCGTGCTTCCAGGCGGTCATCAGGTTCACCAGCCGCTCGGCACCGATGTCTGGGTTCAGGCGCTTGACCAGATCCGGGCGCTGGGTGGCGATGCCCCAGTTACAGCGGCCGGTCTGGCAGGTGCGGCACAGATGGCAGCCAAGTGCCAGCAGCGCTGCCGTGGCGATATAGCAGGCATCGGCGCCCAGTGCAACAGCCTTGATCACATCGGCGGCGGAGCGGATGCTGCCGCCGACCACCAGCGAAACATTGTTGCGGATGCCCTCATCCCGCAGACGCTGGTCCACTGCCGCCAGCGCCAGTTCGATCGGAATGCCCACATTATCCCGGATGCGGGTGGGGGCGGCGCCGGTACCGCCGCGGAAGCCGTCAATGGCGATGATGTCTGCACCGCTGCGGGCTACACCGCTGGCAATGGCGGCAATATTGTGCACGGCGGCCACCTTTACGATGATCGGCTTACGGTACTGCGTTGCCTCCTTGAGGGAATACACCAGCTGCCGTAGGTCCTCAATGGAATAAATATCGTGGTGTGGGGCGGGGGAGATCGCATCGGAGCCCTCCGGGATCATCCGGGTGCGGGAAACATCCCCCACGATCTTGGCGCCGGGCAGATGCCCGCCGATGCCGGGCTTTGCGCCCTGTCCCATCTTGATCTCGATGGCGGCGCCGGCGTTCAGATACCGCTCATATACACCGAAGCGGCCGGAGGCCACCTGCACGATCGTGTTTTCGCCATAGCAATAGAAATCTTCGTGCAGACCGCCTTCACCGGTGTTGTAGTATGTTCCGAGCTGTTTGGCCGCGCGGGCAAGGCTCTCATGCGCATTATAGCTGATGGAGCCGTAGCTCATGGCGGAAAACATCACCGGCATGGACAGCTCCAGCTGCGGCGGCACCTCAGTCTTCAGGTGTCCGTTTTCGTCCCGCTGCACCGCCGCAGGCTTTTTACCGAGGAACACGCGGGTCTCCATCGGCTCACGCAGGGGGTCGATGGGCGGATTGGTTACCTGGGAGGCATTGATCAGAAGCTTATCCCAGTATACCGGCAGGGGCTTCGGATTGCCCATGGAGGAAAGCAGCACGCCGCCGCTGGAGGCCTGCTTATAGATTTCTTTTATCGTGTCGCTCTGCCAGTTGGCGTTTTCGCGGTAGGTGCAGTCGTTTTTTACGATCTTCAGCGCATGGGTGGGGCACAGGGAAACGCAGCGCTGGCAATCCACACACTTGGCCTCATCGCTGCACAAGCGGCCGGTTTCCGGGTCAAAGCAGTGCACCTCGTTGGCGCACTGTCGCTCACATACGCGGCAGGCAATGCAGCGGTTTTCATTCCGCACTACCTCAAATTCCGGGATAATATAGGAAATACCCATCAGTAGCACCCTTCCTTCACGGTTATGATGACCGGTTCACCGCCGGCCGGCGCATACACATTTTCGGCCGCCGGCTCAATGGCGCGGATCGCGGCCTCCTCGCTGGCGATGTACACTTTGTCGTCTTTTTCGGCAACCACCATGGAGCGCAGCTTCAGGCGGTCGTTCAGCGCCATCAGTCCCCCCTCAAAGCCGAGGATGATGGAAAACGGGCCGGTGATCAGCAGGCTGGGGTAGATCGTGCGCAGATAGGCCAGCTGTGCGGCTGTGGTGGGGTCCTTGGCGTACAGGTGATCAATGGTGCTCCAGAAGGGTGCTGCGATCACCTGGGCGGTCTCCTGCGGGGTCAGCCCCTGCCGCCGCAGCAGGTAGTCGGCTATGTAGGTGATCACCTCGGTGTCGGTCTGCAGGGTGCATTTATAGCCGAACATCTCAATGTACCGGCGGTTGGCATCATAGGAAGAAATCTCCCCATTGTGCACCACAGAGTAATCCAGCAGGGCAAAGGGATGGGCGCCGCCCCACCAGCCGGGCGTATTGGTGGGGTAGCGGCCGTGCGCCGTCCAGGAGTAGGCACTGTATTCCTCCAGCCGGTAGAACCGGCCTACATCTTCCGGAAAGCCGACGGCCTTGAACACGCCCATATTCTTGCCGCTGGAAAACACATAGGCCCCCTCCAGCTTGGCGTTGATATCCATGACCGTACGCGCCATATATTCCTTTTCATCCAGCTGCAGGCGGGAGAGCACGGAGGAAAGTGGCGCAACAAAATACCGCCAGATCAACGGTACATCGGTGATCTCCGGTATTTTCCGGATGGGGATGTTTTCGGCCTTGACGATCTCAAAGCGATCCTTGAGCAACTGCTCACATGCCACGCGGGCGGCATTGTCGTTATAGAAGATGTGCAAAGCGTAGAATTCCTTGTATTCCGGGTAGATTCCATAGCCGGCGAAGCCGCCGCCAAGGCCGTTGGAGCGGTCGTGCATGGGGATCATGCTGCGGATGATGTCCTCGCCGCTCATGGTCTTGCCCTCGCGGGAGATCACGGCGGATATCGCGCAGCCGGACGGAATACGGATCTGTCCCTCCAGTTTCATAGCACTCGTCCTTTCACAAACAAAAAAGCAATGGCGTCCATCGGAAAAAGGGGAGAAGATCCCCGTCTCCGAATGAACGCCATTGCCCATTACCTGTGCATTATAGCACCCTGTGGTTGCGTTGTCAATCCTTTTTCTGCGCTTTTTACCTGTTACAGCCAGGCAAGCAGTTCTTCGGCGCTTTCCAGCACGGTATCCGGTTGGTCGGCGGATTTTTTCAGAATTTCCGGCGTGGTTTCACCGCTCATCACCAGCACCGAAAGCGCACCGGCGTTGAGCCCGCTCTTAATATCGGTATAGATTCTGTCGCCGACAACAGCGGTTTCTTCTGGGGTGCAGTGCCGCTTTTCCATAGCCAGCTGTATCATCAGCGGCGATGGCTTGCCGATCACATACGGCCGCTTCCCGGTGGCGTTGTACAGCATATCGCAGAGGCTGCCGCAATCCGGTACGCTGCCGTATTCCGTTGGGCAAACATAGTCTGGATTGGTAGCAATGTACGGAATGTCCCTGGTGCACAGCATACGGGAGACATCCTCCAGCTTGCGGAATGTCAGCTCCGTATCAAAGCCGACGACGATGCATTCGGCCTTTTCGGTATTTTCGGTGATAACAAAGCCGTTTTCCGCAAACTCCGTCTTGAGGGATGCCGTCCCGCAGACATACAGTCTTTTGTTCGGGTATTGTTTCTTGAGATACCACGCCGTGGCCTGCGATGAGGTCAGAAAATCGTCTGCCGCTGCGCGGATGCCCAATCGCTGCAGCTTTTCGACATAGGCGCTGACGCTTTTGGAGGAATTGTTCGTAATGAACAGGTACTGCTTGCCGGCCTCCCGAATGGCGCTGAGCAGCCTTTTGGTGAATGGGAAAAGCCGATCGCCGATATACAGTGTTCCGTCCATATCGAAAAGGAAAAGCTTTATACCGTTGAAATTCCGCTCCTTCATCCGTTCACTCTTTCCAGGAATTTTTCTGCTGCATAGGCAGCATAGCGTTCTAATTGGCCCTTGTCGCGCAGATAGAACAGAATGGTGTACCGGTCGCGCAGCCCCAGAGCACGCTTTATGGCGCGGACTATGGTGTCGTAGTCGGTGGTGACATTCGGCATCTGCATCGTACGGCAAAACTGCTCGATCTCGTCAAAATAGGGCAGGTACTGCTCAATCAGCGATTTCAGGTGGCGGTCGTCCGTTTCTGTGTACAGCAGACGGTACATTTCCGCAACGATCCTGGTGGCCTCACAGACCTCGATGCCGTGAAGATTGGGCTTTTCGCCCCTTTCGACGCTCTCAAGCTCCCACACATGGGCGATGATGTGCTCCGAGCCGGAGGCCGGGCGGGAGTTTCCGGTGAAAGCCATCCCCAGCCCCGTGACCAAAAATCCCTCCATGATGTTTTTGATACAGCCCGCTTCGCGCGACCGGAGTTCGTAGCCGTTTTTCAGGCATTTGTCGGTGGCGGCGATGACTTCACCGGCAATTTCTGCGCAATATGCATCCCCGTTATAGTCCCGGGCCAATTCCCAATCCAGTATGCCGGTATATTTGCCGAACATGTCGCCTATGCCGGATAGCAGCATCGGGTAGGGGGCTTCCTTCATGATATCAAGGTCGGCAAGGATATACTTGGGGGTGGTGCATTTGATGGTAGCTTTTGTGCCGTCAAACAGCGTAGGGGAGCCGGCGGAGGCGTAGCCGTCCATGGATGGTGCGGTGCCGGCTATTCCGTAGGGCAGCCCCAGGCGATAGGAGACCACCCGGCAGATGTCGTTGATAACGCCCGATCCGACAGCGAGGATAAAATCCGGCTGCGGCGAATAGCGGAAAATATCCGCATCGGCCTTGGGGTCATGCAGGTGAATGAGCACATCACCGATATTGCGTGCATCCGGCAAAACCGCTCCCGGCAATATGTGCTTATGGGAGAATTTTCCGGCATCTTTGAGCAGTGCCTCGGCCTTTTCCCCCAAAACGCGGTAGGTGTTTTCATCACATACCATGTACACTCTTGTGTAGTCCTTGAGCAGCTCCGGCAGACGGCGGATCGCGCCGCTTTCGATGATGCATTTCTCAAGCGGTGCGCGGTGTACGCCCATCGCGCAGCTGCATTTTCTCTCGATCATTTTTGCCCCTCCTTTGCGCTCATAGAATATCCTTGGTGGCGACGATGCTGGTGCCAAAGACATCCTGGATGAGCACATCGCCGATATGCACCGGGGCACAAACGCTTTTTTCGCGGATCAGCTGCATAACCGCAAAGATTTTATCTTTCGGAACGGGAGCCGCGGTTTTTACGCTCACCATCGTATCCTCGCGGTTTTCCACACGCACGGTCGAGGTCACGGTGCGCGTGGGGTGGGTGCACTCATCGATGGCGTACTGCCTGCCCTTGGGGCAGCTGTTGCCGGAAACCGTGATGCTTTCCCCGTCGATCTCCACCTTCAGCGCACATCCGCGCGGGCAGATGATACAGGTCATGTCTTTTGTCATTGTACTTCCTCCAGACTGACGGTGATTTCTTCTTTTGCCAATGCCAGCTTTTCGGCCTTCAGGACGATCTTCTCCATTTCGCCCGGAGCAGCCTTCGGCCGCAGCGCTGTGGCCAGGATCTCATCGCCGGAGCGCACCGTGTATTTCACCCTGCCGAACGGCTGCGCCACACGCAGGAACAGGGGCACATCCGCCGGCTCGTCTGCGTTTATGCGCTGCGGCAGCACATAGCGTACGCCGTGCCCGGCGGCGGTCTTGATGGTCTGCCCGTTTCGGGCGCCGTTGAGCACATAGGCGGCGGCACCCTTTCCGGCGATCTCCGCCTCGTCCGATACATAATCCACAAGGTCGTGCACCTGCAGTACATTGCCGCAGGCAAAAATGCCCTCCGCCTCGGTCTGGCGGTTTTCATCCACCCTGGCGCCGTTGGTTACGGTGTCCATGGCAATGCCGGCGGCTCTTGTCAGTTCATTCTCCGGGATAAGCCCGACTGACAGGAGCAGCGTATCGCAGGGGATATAGCGCTTGGTTTCCTCTAGGATGCGGCGGTTTTCGTCCACCCTGGCAATGGTCACCCCCTCCACGCGCTCTTGGCCGTGGATTTCGGCCACGGTGGTGGAAAGGTAGAGCGGAATGTGGAAATCCTCCAGACACTGGACGATATTTCTTTTCAGGCCGCCGGAGTAAGGCATAAGCTCACACACGGCCTCTACCTTGGCGCCCTCCAGCGACATCCGCCGCGCCATGATCAGGCCGATATCCCCGGAGCCAAGTACGACCACCCTTTTGCCTACGGCATAGCCCTCGCAGTTCATCAGCTTCTGTGCCGTGCCGGCGCTGTATACACCGGCCGGGCGGGTGCCGGCGGTGTTCAGTGCCCCGCGGCTGCGTTCGCGGCAGCCCATGGCCAGCACAATGGCTTTTGCCTGGATTTTCAGCAGGCCGCCGGTGCTTTGTGCCGTGACGGTTTTGTCAGGAGAGATTCCTGTGACCATCGTTTCACAGTAGGTTTTTATCGCGCGGCTTGCCACCTTTTCGGCGTAGACGGCGGCATATTCCGGCCCGGTGAGCTCACGCCCCAGCTTGTGCAGGCCGAAGCCATTGTGGATGCACTGCTTCAGGATGCCGCCGAGGCATTCCTCGCGCTCAAGGATGCACACATCCTTCACACCGCTGTCGTATGCTGCCACGGCTGCCGCCATGCCTGCGGGGCCGCCGCCGATAATGACAATATCATGCTTTATCATGCTTTCTTCCTCACAATCTGCTGGTCACCGCATTGGAGCTTCCGCCTTTTTTGGTGATCTCCGTCATCGGTTTTCCGGTTTCTTTTTCGATCAGGCGCATCACATATGGCATACAGAAGCCGCCCTGGCAGCGCCCCATGCCTGCGCGCGTGCGGCGCTTTACGCCATCTATGTCGGTTGCCTTCGGGTTCCGGCGCAGGGCATCCAGTATTTCACCTTCGCTGACGGTTTCGCAGCGGCATATGATGCGGCCGTAGGCAGGATTTTGTTTAATAAATGCATCCTTTTCTTCGTCCGACAGCTTCCGGAAGGCGTGGGTATCCACGCGGGTACCGTCAAAGGCGGGATTTTCCTGCAGTTTCAGCCCGCTCCCGTGCAGCAGCTCCACGATATATTCGGCTATTGCGGTAGCAGAGGACAGACCGGGTGAGTCGATTGCAGCGGCATGGATCAGCCCCTTTACCTGCTCGGACTCCCGTATGATAAAATCGCCGTTTTTCTCCGAGGAGCGGACGCCGGAGAAGGAGGTGATGACTGCGCGGGTGTTGACGCCCGGTACACTCTTTCTGGCCAGTGTGGCTACGGCCTCCAGGCCCGCTGCGGTGGTTTCGGTGCTTTCGGGCGTCTGCACCCGTTCGGCAGTGGGGCCGAGGAGAAGATTGCCGTCTGCGGTCGGCGTGACCAAAACGCCCTTGCCGTTGACGGTGGGTACCTGGAATATGGTGTGCGATACGGTATTCCCTTCGCTTTTGTCCAGCAGCATATATTCGCCGGCACGCGGCAGGATCTCGAAGGATCTGTCCCCGGCCAATGCGGCAATGGTGTCTGCGTGGCCGCCGGCGCAGTTTACCAGATAGCGTGCCGTGATCTGCCGGCCGTCGGCAGCGCCGATCTGAAAGCCGTCTGCGGTTTTGGCGATCGTCTGCACGGCGTAATTTGTGTACAGCTCCGCCCCGTTGTCCATGGCGTTGCCGGCGGCGGCGATCGTCAGGGCATAGGGGCAAATGATGCCGGCATTTGTCACCAGCAGTGCCTTTGTGACCTGGTCGGACAGGTTGCTTTCCAGGCGGCGTGCCTCCGCACCGGTGAGGATGTCCATGCCGCTGATGCCGTTCTTCAACCCGCGTGCATACAGCTCGTCGATGACGGCGTCCTCCTCTTTACTGAATGCCAGCACCATCGAGCCGTTGTTTTTGTGGGGAACATGCAGCTCCTCTGCCGCCTTGTACAGGAGGGGCACGCCCCTGGCATTCAGCTTCGCCTTCAGCGTCCCCGGCTCCGGGTCGAAACCGCCGTGGATGATGCCGCTGTTAGCCTTGCTGGCGCCCATGGCTACATCATTTTCCTTTTCGAGCAGGCAGACCGACAGCCGGTATCGCGTCAGTTCCCGGGCAGTGAGTGCTCCCACAACGCCCGCGCCGATAATGGCTACATCAAACATTTTTCATTCCTCCACTGCAAATACTATATTTTCAAGCGCGCTGAGCGCCGAAACATCCAGGTCAATACGCTTGTCAATGACGACATTCAGTCCCACATGTCCTTTTGTGCCGCTTTTGGGTGCAAAGATCTGATAAGTAAAGCTCTCCGGTATGACATTTTCCAGTCTTTTCAGAATGGCGTTTACCTTGTAGGCATCGTCAATCTCCACATAGATTACCTCGGCGCTTTTTCGCTTGCGCTCAAACCGGGCAAACAGGATGATCGTGGACAGAAAGAATACAGTAACGGTGACGGCCCCCACATAGTATCCGTATCCGAGCGCCACGCCGATGGTGGCCGTTGTCCACACGCCGGCAGCTGTTGTCAGGCCGGTGATCATATTGTTGTTCTTAAGTATGATCATTCCGGCCCCCAGAAAGCCGATGCCGGAAACCACCTGTGCCGGGATCCGGAAAACATCACCGCTGCTGCCCAGCACGGTAGATACATACATACTGGTCATGCTGGTCATGCAGGCGCCCAGGCATACCAAAATATGCGTGCGCATGCCGGCCGCCCGTCCGTGCCGTGCACGCTCGCTGCCGATCAGCCCGCCGATGATCACGGCAACGAGCGACCGTATGACGGTGCTGCAAATCAGATCCTTCAATGTAAAGAGCCTCCAAGCCTCAAAGACAGAGCAGAAAGACATACGGCAGTGTATGCTGCCGCTGCCTTTCTGCTCTCTGTTTCTCCGCAGATAACGCTATCTCAGTTTTCGTCCCACAGCGGCCTTTTGCCGGTAGAAACCGCCAGCGCGCCGCTGGACAGCGCCACGGTCACTTCCTGTCTGGTTTCGATCAGTCCTCCGGCGATCACGGGGATCTTCTGTCCGGAAAAGAGCTTCAGCGCCTTCGGGATCACGCCCGGCATGATCTCAATGAGATCCGGGGCGGCCTTTCCGACGGTTTCGGCGATGGAATGCATGCCTTTGGAGTCCAGAACAAAGAAGCGTTGGACCGCCAGCAGGCCGCAGTCCGTGGCTGCGCGGATAAGCTGCGTCCGGGTCGTGATAATGCCATCGGCGCCGAGCGCTTTCAGCCAGGCGATCCCGGCCTTGTCCTTGCCGATGCCTTCGGCCAGATCAATATGCACGAAAGCATATTTGCCATTCTGCTTAGCCAGGGCGATATCGTTGCTCACCGTCATAATATCCGCACCAAGGTGAAACAGTACCTCTGCGTGGGAGCAAGCCGCCGTTTTCCATCCTGTGCGATCGGTTGCTGCGATAATCGGTGAGCGTTCCAGTGCCTCAAAAACCGTGTCCATCCTATCCCCCCCTAAAAGGAAAAAGACGCAAAGCAGCAAGGTACTTCGCGTCTCCATTCTCCATACGCTATTATACAGCAGATCGCGCTGTTGTCAAGAGAGAATTGCTTTATTCTGCGCTGATATGGAACTTATCTTCTTCCGTCAGCTCCAGAAGATCGATCGTCCGTTCAAAAACCGCCTTTGCCGCATCCAGGTCGTCCGGGTGGTGCGCATCGCTGCCCATATAGAATTTGCAGCCGACCTGCTTGGCGATGCGGTAAGGCCGCAGCACCGTTTCCGCTTCGCCCGGATTGAAATTCATATCACAGTAATTCAGCTCAATGCCCGCTCCACGCTGTGCCGCCTTCCGGAAAACCCGCACCAGATCGTCTGTGTCCAGGCAGTTGAGCATCTCCAGATAGTTCTCTCTCACAGAATCGATCAGTCCACAGGTGAGGTGCGCGATGCCGACCTTATGGAACGGCAGCTCCTGATCCAGCAGTGCGTGCAGCTTCTTTAACCAAAAGGCGGCCTTGTCCTGCGGAGTGACGGTTTCCGCCGGAATGGTGAAGCCCTTGAAATGGAAATGTGTGGTGGGAATGACGATAAAATCAAAGTCATCAAACCGGCTCTTGGGAAGGCCGATCGTCATAAACCGGTCCATATCGGTCTCGCAGCCAAAGAGGAACCGGATCCCCTCGGCCTGCGGCAGTGGCTTTGCCTTGCTGATATGCGCAAAGTTTTGCGTGCCGTAGAAGCCGGGGTCGAGCAGGGGAATGGCTTCGTCCCAGTAGTGATCCGTCAGACAGATGGTCTTGAGACCGTTATCCTTGGCATATTGCAGGATCCGTTCATTGTTTTGTTCGGGGTCACTTGAGCATAACGAGAGCTGGCTGTGAATATGCAGGTCATGGTCATAAATGTAGCGCATAACTATTCCTCCATTACGCATTTCAATCGATTTAGCCATATAGTACACCGATAGTCTGTGGTTGTCAAGACCCATTTTTCTGTTTTCCGGTGCATGATACAGCAAAATATTTTCTGTCGGTTTTCCTTTTTCCCTTGCGCTTTGGGACAAAATTGCGTATACTGTAAGGTGTGATTTTTTATGTACGGAGGAGCTTTGCCGATGAAAATTCTGATGATCCCCTCCTGGTACGGAACACCGTCCATGCCGCTTCTCGGCTCATTTTACAGGGAGCAGGCACAGGCGCTGGCGGCCTGCGGACATCAGGTGGCGGTACTGTACGCCGAGGTGGGCAGCAGTCTGCGCTCGGCGGATAATGGTCTGCGCCATGAGGTGGTTGAGGGAGTGGACACCTATATTTGGGTGCGGCCGAACCTGACCCCGCGGTTTGAGCGCGGGCGCTGCTTTCAGCGCACCCGGATGCTGGAAAAGATGTATCGCCTGCTGGAGCAGGAGTTTGGACGACCGGATGTGGTCAACCTGCGTTCCTCCCTGCAGGGATATGAGGCCATCCGCCTGTGCCTACGCCACGGACTGCCGCTGTTTTTCATGGAGCATTCTTCCTTTGCGATAACCGAGGAGGAAGGAAGCCCCACCCGCCGGCGGCTGTACGCCACGATGGATGCGGCGGAGGTCAATGCCTGCGTCGGTTCCGGCCTGCTGAAGGTTATGCAGCCCTATGACCCGGCCACCAGGATTATTCCGGATATGGTGGATACCGACCGCTTTACGATCGGGGAGAAAAGCGACCCGGCCGCCCCGTTCACCTTTGGGGCGATGGGGCAGCTGCGGCATATCAAGGGCTATGATGTGCTGATCCGTGCCTTTGCCCGCCTGCGTGCTCTGACCCCCACGCCCTGCCGTCTGCTGATTGCCGGCGCCGGGGGACAGAGGGCGGCGCTGGAGGCAATTATTGCCGAGGAGGGTCTGGAGGATGTCTGCCACCTGATCGGCAATGTGCCGCGGGAGCAGGCCCCCCAGTTTATGAATGACTGCGATTGCTTTGTATGCTCCTCGCGGCTGGAGACGCTCTCCTGTGTGCTGAACGAGTGCGGCGCCTGCGGCCGGCCGGCGATCAGCACCCTGTGCGGCGGCCCGCAGGATATTATTCTGCCGCAGACCGGCCTGCTGGTGCCGGTGGATAATCCGGAGGCCATGGCGGCTGCCATGCACACCATGCTGGAAACCGCCGCCGGATATGACCGGCAGCTGATCCGGCAATTGACTGTGGAGCGCTTTGGCCGGGAGGCGGTTTGCCAGAAGCTGCTTGCCGCCTGCGAGGATACTGTAAATGCATGGAAGGAGAAAATGGCATGATTCCGAAATCAGCAACGCTCGCACGATGGGAGCGAAATGGCGTACCGTATTACACGATTCCCGCATTCAATGCTGTGCCCGGCCTGGCGCATGGCATTTCTACCCGCCTCGGTGGCGTCAGCACCGGGATATATGCCTCGATGAACCTCAGCTTTACCCGTGGCGATGAAGAGGCGGCTGTGCGGGAGAATTTCCGCCGCTTTTGTGGGGCGCTTGAGGTGAATCCGGAGAATGTCGTGATCGCCGCACAGACCCACAGCACCAATGTGATCAATGTTACCGCTGCGGATCGCGGCAGCGGCATCACCCGGCCGCGGGAGTATACGGATGTAGATGGCCTGATAACGGACGAGCCGGATGTGGTGCTCTGCACCCAGTATGCCGATTGTGTGCCCCTGCTGTTTGTGGATCCGGTGCGGCGGGTGGTCGCTGCTTCCCACGCCGGCTGGCGCGGCACCCTGGCCGGCATTGCCCGTGTGACCGTGGAGCGCATGGCAAGCGACTATGGCTGCGACCCGGCGGATATTCTTGTCGGCATTGCGCCGTCAATCGGCCCGTGTTGCTTTGAGGTGGATATGCCGGTAGCTGAAAGCTTTTTTGCGGCGGAACGCCTGGCTGATGACTGCATCTGGATGACCGGAAACGGGAAATTCAATATTGATCTGTGGCTGTTCAACCGCCATGTGCTGGTGAAGGCCGGTGTAAAGGAAGAAAACATTACAACAACCGATGTGTGCACCCGCTGCCATCCGGAGGCACTGTGGTCCCACCGATATACCGGAAAACAGCGCGGAAGCATGGCGGCGATGATCGCGCTGCGGGCGGGCAGATAACATATTATCCTCCTGTTTGGTCTATACTAACTCCGTTTGAAAGGAGTGGGTATAGTTGACCTATCAGGAAACAGTGGAAAAGCTGAACGATAAGCTGCGTGTGGACGCCAGCTTCGATCTCATCCACCGGCCGGTGTCCGCCGGCGGCCGCCGCGGAACGCTCTACTGCGTGGACGGCTTCACCAAGGATGAGGTGCTGGAAAAGATGCTGGAATTTCTTTCCAAACTGCCGGCGGAGGATGTGCAGGGGGTAACGGACGCACAGCAGTTCATCGCCCGTTTCATCACCTATGTGGAGGTGGAGTGCACCGGCGATATGGATGCGGTGGTTCTGGCGGTGCTTTCCGGCGCAACGGCGCTGGTTGTGGAGGATCTGGACCGGGTCATTATTATTGATTGCCGTACCTATCCGGTGCGTGGCGTGCAGGAGCCGGAGTCTGACCGCGTGATGCGCGGTTCGCGGGACGGTCTGGTGGAGACGCTGGTATTCAATACCGCCCTTATCCGCCGCCGGCTGCGTGATCCCTCCCTTTCCTTTGAGATCGTCAAGGTGGGGCGCATTTCCTCCACGGATGTGTGCATGTGCTATATGAACGACCGCGTGGATCAGAAATACCTGAAAAAGCTGCGCAACCGGCTGCAAAGCATCACCATCCCGGCACTGACCATGGGACAGGAGAGCTTGGCCGAGTGCCTGCTGCGCAAGCAGTGGTACAATCCCTTCCCGCGTGTGCGCTATACCGAACGGCCGGACTGTGTGGCTGCCAGCGTGGCCGAGGGAGGCGTTGCGCTGCTGGTGGATAATTCGCCGGCGGCCATGCTGCTGCCCACTTCAATTTTCAGCTTTTCACAGGATACAAACGATTACTATTTCCCGCCGATCGTCGGTACCTATCTGCGTCTGGTGCGCGGCATTATCTTTATGGCAACGCTGTTTATCACCCCTGTGTGGTATTGGCTGATGCGAAATCCCGACAAGATCCCGCAGGCACTGGAATTTATGCGCATTAAGGAGCCAAACGGGATATCCCTGTTTGTGCAGCTTTGGCTGGTGGAGCTCCTGATCGACGCGCTCAAGCTGGCGTCGCTGAATACACCAACCTCGCTGAGCAATGCTCTGAGCCTTGTTGGGGCGCTGGTGTTTGGTGAATTTGCCGTGGAGGCCGGGTTGTTCGTGCCGGAGCTGCTGGCATATATGGCCTTTGTGGCGATCGGCTCCTTTACGCAGCCCAGCCATGAGCTGACCTACGCCTTCAAGCTTTTCCGGATGCTGTTTATCCTGTTGATCTGGCTGTTCGGCGGCTGGGGGCTGCTGGCTGGCATGGCGGTCATGCTGCTGGTGCTGGTTACCACCAAGACGGTTGTCGGCAGCAAGTACCTTTATCCGGTTGTACCGTTTAACGGCACAGCACTGCTGCGCCTGCTCTATCGTCAGTCGATCAGCCGTTTCAATGCGGAATGATCGGCGGACTTGCACCGCTGCCCTCCGCGCCGCATAGGATGGCGTATCACCGTTGAAAAAGCGGGATCGGAGGAGGCGGCATATATGGGTATCGGAGAATGGATTGCATGGGTGGCGGTGCTGCTGCTGGCATTATACGGCTGTGCTTGTCTGCTGCGGTGGATCTGCCTGCGGATGAGCGCCTGCCCGCGCACGGTACGCCTGTACCGCGTGGCGGTGCCGGAAAGTGGGCGGGCGCTGGAGCCGCTGATCCGCTGCCTGCAGGCGCAGGCGGCCTGGCGGGAGGAAGAAGGACGCACACTGCTGCTGCTGCCGGGGATGAGCCCGGCGGAAAAGGCGGTCGCGGAGCGCCTGCTGGCGGAAAATCCGGCGGTGCTGCCGGTAACGGTGCAGGAGCTGGCTGCCCTGCTGACAGCGGAGGAATACTGAAGAAAGGAAGAAAAACAGGCACCTATGGGGATGGATATGGAAGAACAACTGCAGCTTTCTGGCACGGTGGAGGACATCGTGTTCACCAATGCCGATAATGGCTGGACGGTGCTGGAGCTGGATACCGGCGGGCAGCTCGAAACGGTGGTCGGCACGCTGCCCACCGTACAGGTGGGGGAGCATCTGCGCCTGCAGGGCAGCTATACGGAGCATCCAAGCTTTGGCCGGCAGTTCAGGGCAACAGCCTGCGAGAGCAGCCTGCCGACGGACGCTGCGGCTATCCTGCGGTATCTTGCCTCCGGTGCGGTCAAGGGCATCGGCCCAAGCACCGCGGTCAAGATCGTTGACCGTTTCGGCGCAGACGCCCTGCGGGTGCTGGAGCAAGAGCCGGAACGGCTGGCTGAGATCCGTGGTGTCTCGCCAAGCCGTGCCCGCGAAATGAGCCAGAGCTTCTGTGCGCAGTTCGGCCTGCGGGAGGTCGTGATGACCTTTGGCACCTATGGACTGACCGCCAATGAGGCTCTGCGCTGTTGGAAAAAATTCGGCCCCTCTACGCTGACAAAGATTAAGGCAAATCCCTATCTTTTGTGTACACCGGGGCTGTATATCGGCTTTGAAAAGGCCGATGCTCTGTGCATGAGTATGCAAGGCGACCGTTTGGATGGGAACCGTCTGCAGGCGGGTGTGCTTTATGTGCTGCGGCACAATCTCGGCAACGGGCACACCTGCCTGCCGGCAGATAAGGTGGTGGCTGCCGCGGCCCGGCTGCTGGATGTGCCGGCGGAGGCCATTGAGTCCACGGTCGCCCAGCTGCTGGAAACGCAGCAGTTGCGGCAGGAGCGGATAGAGGAACGGGACTTCCTGTTTTTGCCGGCTTTGTACGAGGCAGAGGTGTTTATCGCCACGCGCCTGCACCTGATGAACAGCATCACCCCCATTGCTGAGGCGGATCTGCAGCTGCGCATCGAGGCAATGCAGCGCAATTTCGGTATTCAATATGAGGAGCAGCAGCGTGCTGCTATGGTTGCCGCCATCGAGAAGGGCACGCTGATCCTGACCGGCGGCCCCGGCACCGGTAAGACCACTACCCTGCGCGGCATTATCACCCTGCTGGAGAGTATGGGGGAAACGGTGGCCATTTCTGCGCCCACCGGTCGTGCAGCCAAGCGGATCGCAGAGCTTACCGGCCGTGAAGCGAAAACCCTTCACAGGCTTTTGGAGGTCAAGTGGGACGATAGCGACAGCCCGGTATTTGAACGGGATGAGCGAAATCCCCTGGAGGCGGACGCCATTGTGGTGGATGAGATGTCCATGGTGGACACACTGCTGTTTGAAAGCCTGCTGCGCGCAGCCAAGACCGGCTGCCGCCTGATCCTGGTGGGGGATACCGACCAGCTTCCGGCGGTGGGTGCAGGGAGCATCCTGCAGGATCTTATCGACAGCGGCGCGGTCCCCGTTGTGCGGCTGACGCAGGTTTTCCGTCAGGCTCTGGAAAGCCGGATCGTCGTGAATGCGCACCGTATTGTAAAGGGACAGGCTTTACAGCTGGATAATCAAGGTGATTGCTTCTTCCTACCGCGCAGCAATGTGCAGGAGGTCACACAGACGGTGCTGGATCTGTGTCATCACCGCCTGCCGAAGGCCTATGGCTATACGGTGATGAATGGTCTGCAGGTGCTTTGCCCCGGCCGCAAGGGTGAGGTGGGCACGGTGGAGCTGAACCGTCGGCTGCAGGCCCTACTCAATCCGTCGGTAAAGACCAAAAACGAGATCACGGTGGAGGGCACTATCCTGCGCGAAGGCGATAAGGTGATGCACACCCGCAACAATTATGATATTCCCTGGGAAAAGGCGGACGGACAATGCGGCAGCGGCGTTTTCAACGGGGACATCGGCGTGCTGGAGGAGGTCCGGCTGCGTGACGGCCAGCTTACTGTGCGGTATGAGGATCGGGTAGCGCAATATACCAAGCAGGATGCACAGGATCTGGAGCTGGCCTACGCCATTACCGTACATAAAAGCCAGGGCAGCGAATTTGACGCAGTGGTGCTGCCGCTTTTCCGCAATACGCCGCACCTGTGCTACCGCAATCTGCTGTATACGGCGGTTACCCGCGCCAAGCGGCTGCTGATTTTGGTTGGCAGCCGGGATACGGTTCAGAGAATGATTGATAATGATCGCAAGACCCTGCGGTATACCGGCCTGCGGTATTTTCTTCGCCGGGCGGAGGAGCTGCCGATATGAAGGGCTGGGCGGTGACCGAGTGGCTGTGGAATCTGGTCTATCCCGACCGCTGCTACATCTGTGGGGAGGTCATCCCGTGGCGCAGCGGTCTGTGCCGCACCTGCGCCGAAAAGGCGCCGCGCATACTGCCGCCGGTCTGTTCGAAATGCGGCCGTGGAGAAGACCGCTGCAGCTGCCGGCAGCGGCAGATGCATTTTGCGCGCTGTGTTTCGCCGTTTTATTACGAGGACACAGTCAAGACCGGCATCCTGGCGTTGAAGAACACCGCCTGCCGGCCGTATGTTTCCGGCTTTGCTGCGGAGATTGCCGAGGTGCTGCGGCGGGAATACGGAGGTATCGCTTTTGACCGGATTACGGCAGTGCCTCTGTACCGGGCAGATGAGCGGCTGCGCGGATTTGACCCCAACGCCCTGCTGGCAAAGCAGCTGGCGCGGCTGACCGGTATTGCGTATGCGCCTCTGCTGAAGAAAACGGTGCATACCGCCCCGCAAAAGTCGCTGGATGCCCGGCTGCGCAGCGGCAATCTGCTTGGTGCTTTCGATGTGACAGTGCCGGTGCAGGGAATGACGATTTTACTGATTGACGATATCATCACCACCGGCGCCACGTTGGACGAATGTGCAAAAATGCTTAAGCTGGCCGGCGCGGCGGAGGTGTACGCGGCAACAGCCTGTGCCGATGCTTTTGAGGCAGCACGCAAATAACCGCCGCGACCCTGACTGGCGGTTGCAAATGTTGTCGAAACACGCTATAATGTGGACAGAAGATGCTTCTGCAGCTGTGTGGAACTGCTGCAGGAAGGAGAAAAACAATGAATTTGGGAATTGATCTGGGCACCTCCCGCGTGGTGATCTGTTCACCGGGGGATCATGCCGAAAACGGAATCGTGCTGGATGAACCGGCGGTTATTGCTGTGGATCAGCGTGATGGACATCTGGTGGCCTGTGGTGAGGAGGCCGAAAAGATGCTGGGGCGCACACCGGCCTCCATCCGCGCTGTGCGCCCGCTGCAGAATGGCGTGATAGCGGAATACGAACTGGCCGAGATGATGCTGCGCCATTTTCTGCACCGGGTCTGCTCTAACCGGGTAACCAAGCCGTGCGTGGCGGTCAGTATTGCAGAGAAGGTAACGGAAGTGGAGCAGCGGTCGTTTATCGAGGCAGTGGTTTCGGCCGGCGCACGGCGGGTCACGCTGGTGCCGGAAACGGTTGCGGCGGCCATCGGTGCCGGGCTGGATGTTTCCCGGCCCCGCGGGCAGATGCTCGTTAATGTCGGTGGTGGCACCACCGATGCTGCCGTGCTGTCGCTCCGGGGAACGGCGGTCTCGGCTTCACTGCGCGTGGCCGGCACCGCAATGGACGAGGCGATCGTGCGCTATGTGCGTGCGCAGTATGGGCTGCTGATCGGCGAACCGATGGCGGAGCGGGTAAAGATCGCCATTGGCGGTGTGCAGCGGCGTGACCAGCCGGTCAGCATGACCGTGAAGGGGCGCGACGCGCTGAGTGGGCTGCCGCATGCGGTGGAGATCCATTCAGACGAGATCTGCGATGTGCTGCAGGAAACAACCCGCCTGATCCTGGCACAGATCCAGCAGGTATTGGAGATGACTCCGCCGGAACTGGCCGGCGATATCATGCAGGATTGTATCTGGCTGACCGGCGGATTAGCTCCGCTGTACGGCCTGCGGGAACGCATAGAGCAGGAGACCGGTGTGCCCTGCCGGATCCCGGAGCATCCGGCGCATTGTGTGGCGATCGGTGCCGCCAGGGCGCTGCAGTACGCCTCCTCTTTTTCCGAGGTGTATGATCTCGGCGATTTTTCCTACCATCTGTCCGATTCTGTGACAAACTGAAGCAGCCGTTTGCTGTATTCGGCCAATCTGCTGCCGGTGCGCATTGTGTACTGCGCACCGGCAGCAGATTGGCTTTTTGTGCGAATAGGGCACAATATATTGTGCGTGCTATGCATTTTTCTGCTTTTTTGTATCAACATATTGACATGGCGCGTCTGCGGTGATACAATACTCTTTGCTGATTATTTGTGTGCCGGGCAGACACACATACCGATAAATACTGCGGGAGGAACGAAACATGAAAATCATCAAGCGCGACGGTTCGGAGATGGAGTTTGACCGGAGTAAAATAGAGGCCGCTGTGCAGAAAGCGAACGAAAGTGTTGATGCCGATGATCGGCTGAACAGGCAGCAGATCGCGGAGATTGCGCAGCGCGTGGAGGAATATTGCCATACGATGAAACGCGCGATGAGCGTGGAGGAGATCCAGGACCAGGTGGAAAACCACCTGATGGAGCTGGATGCCTATGCCCTGGCGCGCTGCTATATCACCTACCGGTATACCCGTGCACTGGTGCGTAAATCCAACACGACGGACAAGCAAATTCTCAGCCTGATTGAGTGCAATAATGAGGAAGTTAAGCAGGAGAATGCGAACAAGAACCCCACGGTCAACAGCGTACAGCGCGATTATATGGCCGGCGAGGTCAGCAAGGATATCACCCGCCGTATTCTGCTGCCCAAGGAGATTGTGGATGCCCACGAAGCCGGCCTTATTCACTTCCATGATGCAGACTACTTTGCCCAGCATATGCACAACTGTGATCTGGTCAATCTGGAGGATATGCTGCAGAACGGCACGGTTATCAGCGGCACGATGATCGAGCGACCGCACTCTTTCTCCACTGCCTGCAATATCGCTACACAGATCATTGCTCAGGTGGCCTCCAACCAGTACGGCGGACAGAGTATCAGCCTGACCCATCTGGCGCCCTTTGTGCAGGTCAGCCGTGACAGGCTGCGCCAGGAGATCCGCTCCGGCATGGAAGCGGTTGGTGAAGAACTTTCACAAAAGCAGATTGATGCCCTGGTGGAGCGGCAGCTGCGCGAGGAAATCCGCAAAGGGGTGCAGACCATCCAGTATCAGGTCGTTACCCTGATGACCACAAACGGCCAGGCGCCCTTTGTGACGGTGTTTATGTACCTTAATGAGGCACGCAATGAGCAGGAAAAGAAGGATCTTGCCCTGATTATCGAAGAGATGCTGCTGCAGCGCTACGAGGGTGTGAAAAACGAGGAGGGGGTGTGGGTTACCCCGGCTTTCCCGAAGCTGATCTATGTGCTGGAGGAGGATAATATCCACGAAGGCAGCCCCTATTATGAGCTGACCAAGCTGGCTGCCAAGTGCACCGCCCGCCGGATGGTGCCGGATTATATCAGTGAAAAGATCATGCTGCAGAACAAAATTGATAAGAACGGCGAGGGACACTGCTATACCTGCATGGGCTGCCGCAGCTTCCTGACCCCGTATGTGGACGAGCAGGGCAAGCCGAAGTATTATGGCCGCTTCAATCAGGGGGTTGTGACCGTCAATCTGGTGGATATCGGCCTGAGCGCCCATAAGGATATGGACAAATTCTGGCAGGTGTTTGACGAGCGCATGGAGCTGTGCCACCGCGCCCTGCAGTGCCGCCATGAGCGCCTGACCGGCACCCTGTCGGATGCCGCGCCGATCCTATGGCAGTACGGGGCGTTGGCCCGCCTGAAGAAAGGGGAGACCATTGACCGCTATCTCCACGGCGGCTATTCTACCCTTTCCCTTGGCTATGCCGGCCTGTGGGAATGCGTGTATAGCCTCATCGGCAAAAAGCTGACGCAGCCGGAGGGCAAAGAGCTTGGCCTGCAGATTATGCGCAAGCTGAATGAGTACACAGCGAAGTGGAAAGCGGCGGAGAACATTGACTATTCCCTGTATGGCACGCCGCTGGAAAGCACGACCTATAAGTTTGCCAAGTGCCTGCAAAAGCGCTTTGGTGTGGTAAAGGGCGTGACCGATAAGAACTATATCACCAACAGCTACCATGTGCATGTGACCGAGCCGATTGATGCCTTTGATAAGCTGGCGCTGGAATCGGAATTTCAGGTGCTGTCTCCCGGCGGCGCGATCAGCTATGTTGAGGTGCCGAATATGCAGCAGAACCTGGATGCGGTGCTTGCCGTGATGAAGTTTATTTATGACCACATCATGTATGCCGAACTGAATACCAAGAGCGATTACTGCCAGGTGTGCGGCTATGATGGCGAAATCGGCATTGTGGAGGAAGATGGCAAGCTGATCTGGAAGTGCCCGAAATGCGGCAATACGGATCAATCCAAGATGAATGTGGCCCGCCGTACCTGTGGCTATATCGGCACGCAATTTTGGAACCAGGGACGCACACAGGAGATCAAGGAGCGGGTGCTGCACCTTTGATCGCGCGAAAACAGGAGATATTATGAACAGAAAAAGGTGCCCGTGGTGTGGAAAAATAATCGATAAAAAAGGGGATACAGTATCTTGGAATGATGTGGTGGGCAGCCCCTCTGTTCCACGAATGCTGCGTCAAGCAAATTGTGGACATTGTCACAATAAATATGGCCAAGTTCCTGTTCTTTCCTATATGGCCAAAATTGTTCTAATCGTTATTTTGCTTCTTGTTTTAGCGGTTGTTTTTCAATCCGTTTTTCTTTTCGTGATTGCTTTTCTTCCTATATTTTTCACTGTTTTGATGCCATACTGCAAACTGGATGATAGAGGAAAACTTCGCGAGATAAATGCAGATCTGTTGTGTGAATTTATCATAATTGATAAATGTGGCAAGCTCAAGCCGAATGAGTTGTATTTTTTAGAAGATGACTTTGATGATTTTGAACCCTTTTTTCTCGCATCGCCTATTCAGATTCATCGTATTTCTAAAAAAGACAACACGGTATATGGCGAGTTTTTATATATGCACGAAAAAATTATGACTATATAAAAAAAGACAACTGCCAGCTTTACGATGCAGAAATGAATTTAATCGCAAAGATAAAATTCAGAGAAACATAGGTGCGGCTCTTTAGGCTTAAAAACCGAAAAGAAACGGTCGGATATTCTGACCGTTTTCTTTTATGCATTGCAAAAAATATAAAAATATGGTATAATTCGTATTGTGCTAAAGCAGAGTTGAGAAATGATTTTTGATTTAACTTAGACAAAGCAACCGTGCAGCATAAACAAAAACAGAGAGGGTGTAATGGCAGGTGTGTAAGCAGTTTGCAGCCGGAGAGCGCGTGGTGTATGGTAAGATGGGCGTTTGCCTTGTCACCGACCGGCAGGTGATGGCCTTTGGCGGTGAAAGTGAGGAATACTATATCCTGCAGCCGCAGCGCGATCCGCGCTCGTCGATCTATGTGCCCTGCGGCAATGCCTTGCTGATGGCTAAGCTGCGCCCTCTGCTCTCAAAAGAGGAGATCGACACGATCCTGCAGGGGGTTCCGCAGGAGGATATCGGCTGGATCGACGACAAAAATGAGCGATCTACGCAGTTCCGCCGGATATTGGCTCAGGATGACCGCCGTCAGCTGCTGCGGCTGATCCGCTGCCTGATGAGTGAAAAGCGCAGGCGTATTGCCGCCGGGAAAAAGCTGCCTGCTGCGGATGAGGCAACGCTGCAGGAGGGCGTACACCTGGTGGAGCAGGAGTTTTCGCAGGTGCTGAACATACCGGCTGCGCAGGTGAATGAGTACATCCGGGCGCGCATAGAGGAAGCAGCCGCCCAGCCGGAATAATGCCGGTACGGATAGAAAAACGCCGGATGCGCGGAATTGTATACCTGGCACGCGGAAGATTTTTTCGCGTGCCTTTTTTCTCTGTACAAAGCCATGAAAAAATGCTATACTTATATTCTCTTAAAGGATAAGGGGGGATAACGATGGAGAAAGCCTGTTGTTTTACCGGGTATCGTCCCCATCGTTTTGCCTTTTCTTCACAGGGGTTGCGGCCGGAGCAGGTGCAGGCGGCGCTGGGTGAGCAGATCGCCGGTTTGTACGCAGTGGGCTGCAGACGCTTTATATCGGGTATGTGTATCGGTGTCGATCTTTGGGCGGCCGAGGAGGTTGTGCGGCTGCAGCAGCACTATCCGGAGGTGGAGCTGATCGCTGCTGTTCCCTTCGAGGGGCAGGAAAGCTATTGGAGTCTTGCAGAGAAGCAGCAGTACCACCGGCTGCTGGAGGCGTGTGCACAGGTGCATGTTCTCAGCAGCAGGGAACAGGCGGCCGAAAATGCTGCCGCCTGCTACCGTCGCCGGAATATCTGGATGGTCGACCATGCCGATACGGTGCTGGCGGTATATTCGCCTGCACTGGCCGATAACCGTTCCGGTACGGCCGCCACCGTGCGGTATGCCCGCCGGCAGCAGCGCCGCCTTCTGTATATCCATCCGCAGACGCTGGCGGTCACCGAGGAAGTGGTGCACCAGCTGCAGTTTGAATTGCCTTGATCTGAAAGGGGTTTTTGTTATGCCATTACCGAAGTTTCCGATACCGGAGATCACTTTCTTTATCAACAACAATCCGTTTTGCGGCAGTGTGGGCGGTTTCAATTACCGCGTGCAGCCGGTAAGGGCGGATACCGAAAAAAACATTGATAGCCATTTGCTGGCCTATACCTGGTATGGTCCCCTGTGCAGTGACCTGAGCGAACGGCAGGCCGAGGCAGAATTTCCTCTGGATACCGATGGTATCGCTGCTGCCAAGGTGTGGTTGGAACAGCAGGAGACGGCTTACCGTGAGTCCTTGGAAAGCTGAAAAAACGCTTGTCCGATCATTTGATCGGGCAAGCGTTTTTTTCAGCTGTTGTTGGTCGTATCGGTCTCGGGTTCTGCTTCCTCGTGCTTCTTTCGGTGCCTCTGCAGGACCTTGTTGTAGAGGAAATAGCCACCAACACTGACCACCCCGGTGATGGCATACACAATGATGGCTGTGCGGTAATCCTCCTTGCCGAGAAACTGTCCGCATACGGTGGAGGATATGACCGAGGGGATGCGGGCGATCAGTGTCAGCCCTAAAAACTCCGACAGGCGGATATCGGTCAGTCCGGCAAAGTAGGTCAGCACATCCTTTGGGGTGCCGGGAATTAAAAACAGCAGAAAGATCGTCCGTTTCAGCTTTTTCTCACTGTTGATGAAGCGCAGCTCGTGGATCTTCTCACGAGAGATGAAGGTTTCTACCAGTGGTGTGCCAATCTTTTTGGTCAGAAGGAAAATCGCCGAGGAAGAAACGGCTACGCCAAGCAGGCAGATCAGCATGCCGCCGATGGCGCCGTAGGCATAGCCGGCGCCAAGCTCGATGATCTCACCGGGGATGAACGCAACGATGATTTGCAGACATTGCAGGCCGAACAGGATAAAATACCCTTTCCAGCCAAAGGAATCAAGGAATGTGTGCAGCTCCTCGGAGGAACTCATGTACGGTGCCAGAACCTTTGTAAACAGCAAGGTCAGCAGCAAAATGACGATAACGAACAGAATGAGAGAGATCAGGCTGAACAGCTTGCGTTTTTTGGTGTAACGGACATTTTCCGTTTCCGGTGATTTCAAGATCGTTCACCCCAATAGATAGGATATGCCGATAGTATACCCTTTTTTCGACAAAAATATGTAACGGAACTGTAAATTAAAATCCGCCGGCAGGTGAACAGCCGCGGGGAGCCACGGAGGCGCAGGCTTTGTTCTGCCGCAATGATTGCTTCCGAAAGAAAACAGACGGGGCGACCGCAGGTGTGTATACTCCACCTGCGTCCGCCCCGTTTTCTGATTATGATTGCCGGTCGTTCAATGGCCTTTGCCGGCCTTACGATACTGTACCGGCTGCATACCGATCTTTTCTTTGAAAATCTTGCTGAAATATTTGGAGTTGCCGAAGCCGGTGGTGTCGCTGATGTAGGCGATGGAGTGATTGCTGCTGCACAGCAGCTCCTTGGCGTGCTCCAGCCGGATGCCCAACAGGTAATCGCTGTAATTCTTGCCGGTCTTTCGCTTAAATACGCGGCTGATATAGCTGGCATTGAAGAAAAATGCCTCCTCCAGCGAGGACAGCGTGATATTCTGGGCGTAGTTCTGCTCCAGATATTGGATGATCCGCTGAACCAGCTCGGAGGAGCGGAGGCTCTCCTGTTCGTGCAGGCACTGCCGGATATAGTCCTCCAGGGCGGCGCGCAGCACCGTCTCATCTGCCTGCGGCGGAAGCACCGGGGAGGGGATGGTCAGCACCGCCAGCTTCTGGCGGGCGGTGCGGATCAGCTCATAGGACAGCTTGCTGACGATATTGTGCAGCGTATCCGGGTTCGGGTGGCTGCTCCGCAGCTGCGCAAAGAACCGGTCCAATTCGCTGGCTGTTTTTTCGGCGTCGGCTCGCTCAAAGGCCTGCAGCAGTGCGCTTTCTTCCTCAAATGGGTAGGGCGTCTCCCAGGTGCTGCGTTTTTGCTGCAGCCGCACAAGCGACGCCTGCAATTCCTCCGGGGAGATGGGCTTGAGCAGGAAATCGAACACGCCCATGCGTATGGCCTGCCGGGCATAGTCAAATTCATCGTAGCCGGTGAGGATAATGACCTCGGTGCGTGGAAGCTGCTGTTTGATCTCACTGGTCAGGGTGATGCCATCGCAGAAAGGCATTTTCAGGTCGGTGATCACCAGATCAGGGGTCAGCTCCCGGATAAGAGGCAATGCCTCCCGCCCGTTTTCGGCTTCGCCGATGATCCGGAAGCCGATGGTCTCCCATGGCAGCAGCTTTTTCATGCCGGAACGGATGAGTTTTTCATCATCTACCAGAAAGACGGTCAGCGGTGTGTTCTGCATAGGCTTCTCCTTTCTGTTGTGTTATCATCAGCGCCGGTACCAGCGCAGGTCGTCCGCATCCCGGATCGCCGGGATACGGAAAGAGATGCAGGTGCCGCCGTCCGGGTGGCTCTCGATCGTCAGGCGGCTCTCGGTGCCGAAATACAGCTGCAGCCGCTCGTTGACATTGCACAGGCCGATCCCATGCTCCCTCGGAGAGACCGGCTCGCGCAGCCGCGCGAGCAGTTCCTGCAGGGTGGCTTCATCCATGCCGCAGCCGTTGTCGGCAACAGACAGCTGCAGAGCATCACCATCAGCGTGGACGCCGATGGTGATGCGGCAGACATGCTCCACATCCCGAAAACCGTGAGAGAAACAGTTTTCCAGTATAGGCTGCAGCAGGATCTTCGGAATATAGCAGGACAACAGTGGCGGGTCGGCATCGCAGACGATCTCCAGCTTCTCCTGCAGGCGCAGCTGCTGCAGAGCCAGATAGTTGTTTACCTGCTCCAGCTCCTCGCGGATCATCACCGGCTGGTCACTGTTGCGCACATGGTAGCGGAACAGAGCGGACAGGTGCAGCAGCGCCGCAGCAATATCCTCCTTATCGTCCAGCACGGCCATCATACGGATGGTATCCAGCGAATTGTACAGAAAATGGGGATTGATCTGGCTTTGCAACATCTGGTATTTTGCCACGGTCTCCCGCTTTTCTGATTCGGATACGGCATGGATCAGCTGGTCAATCTCTTTGACAAGGCGGTTAAATCCCTCATACAGGTCACCGAATTCGTCATTGCGCTGTTCCTGGATACGGGTGTCCAGATTGCCGTTGCCCACCTGCCGCATGGCATCCTGCAGAATGCGCACCGGCCGGGTAAAGGAATACGAAACGGCCACGGTGATGGCGGAGACGATGACTGCCGCCAGCAGGCACAGGAGAATAAACCGGCGGATCAGCTCCTGCGAATTGCGGGTGATGTTGTCATAGGGCAGCGCCGCCACCACCGACCAGCCGGTCTCGGCCACGGGGCTGTCGGTAAGAAAATAGGCATCACTGCCCACGCTGATCCGGCAGCGGGTATTGCCGGCGGCGTAGCGGGCGGCAATGGCCGCAGTGCGTTCGGCAGTGTCATCTGTGGTATACACCACGGTGCCGGTGCTGTCGCAGATATACAGCAGCGTTCCGTCGCCGAAGGGGGCGTTGGTGCAGATGGCAGCCAGCTGTGAGACGGAGCATTCCGAGATCACATAGCCCGTATAGAAACTCATACCGATATCGTCATCCTGTCCCACATCCAGATGCTTGCAGGCAACAGAGAACACTGCTTCGTCGCCGCCGGTATCGTCATGTGCCGCGCGCACCGGCAGCAGCACTGTGTTGCCGGTGGAGGTCAGCAGCGGGGCGTAATAGGCATCATCCAGCGCAATGGTCGTGCGGGTGTAGCGGCCGTTTGTATAGGCCAGGGAGCGCCCGTCCAGCGAGGAGACGATCAGCGTGTGGATGTCCTCATTGGTGCGGGCAATCTGCTTGAGCGCCTCCAGCGCATTTTGCTCCAGCACCCACAGCTGGGTGGGATCGTCCTCAAAGCCGGTGAAGGTATTGCGCAGATAGCGGGGAACATCCGTGGTATTGTCCACCATACGGGTGATCTGATCCACCCGCGAAATGTATTCGGAGAAAATGATGGACAGCTGTTTGGTCATCTGGGTGTAGGTCTCCGCTGCCTCGTTTTCAATCTTGGCACTGCTGGTGTGGAACATAAACAGTCCAAAAACGATCAAAGGGACGATCACCGAGGTGAGAAAGACGCACAGCAGTCTGGTGCGCACAGAGACGCGGCGGGGAACCGATCGTGCCGTCATTCTGCCCATCCTCCTTTGTGTAGTATAATAATAAAGACAATATTATACACGAAACAGAGAAAAAAGCCAATCCGTGGCGGTGGCTTTTAGGCGGTATTTTTTGACTTTTGGGTACAGTTTTTTTACAAAAACAGAAAAAACGGCCGCAATACAGCCATTGTCGCCGCGCACGAAGAATGAAAAAAAGTTGCACGAAGAATGAAAAATCATTCCGCGCAACTTTGAATATTTATTCCATGAACGCAAAGAGGGCAGAAACCGGATTTTACGCCGATTTCTGCCCTCTTATTAGCGGTGAATTAAACCTCTATGCTGCCCCGGTTGGCGAGCTACCCGCTCACATATTTCTCGTCATCAACGCTCTCTTTATCAGCAGCCTCTCCCGATGCAGTAAGCACAACCATCTCGCCATAAGTAAATTACACGCCAGCAGATGGCTCTTTTGCCGCCTGCAGCTTGCCGATCAGATCACTCACATAGTTAGCGCCCCGTCTGGCAAATACGCCGGTGAGCGCAATGCCGATCCATGCGTAGCGAAATTCGATGCCGAGCGCGCCAAGAAGATCTGCATTGGCAGCGAAGCAAAGAAGCACCGACACGATCACAGCCGCTGCCTGCAGCAGCGCTCTTTTGATGCCGTGCTCAGCCAGCAGTTTGTAGATGCTTTTGGCATACTCCACGATCGCTTCAACGATGATGGCGAGTACCAAAACGAGTAAAATACCTTTCATATTAAATCCTCCTTAAACGGCTATTAAATAACCATTAAATACTTATGAAATCACACTTCCACCCAGCCGGAGACATTGACCCATACCGGGGGCTTGCCCACCCGGTCGGGGCGGTTGGTCACGCGGTAACGGTTGCCGACCTTCTG
>ULWN01037879.1_pt1 | contig 50587 bp, 47 predicted proteins | sample 1960371 | NCBI WGS metagenome assembly ULWN01 (sample SAMEA4835813, study PRJEB28245) | human gut metagenome | biome: gut microbiome; material: fecal sample | place: Denmark | collected 2008 | reverse complement strand
CGCCTGCCGGTTCAGCGCTCTCCGGGGCTTCCGGGGAAGCCGTTTCCTTTGGCTCCTTCTGTCCATTTGTGGGGGCGCGGCGTTTTTGCTGCTTCTTGGGGGCCTTTTTCAACTCCGAGGCTGGAGCGTCATCGCCGAAGGCGATAGAGGGCAGCGCCGTCTCGGCTTCCAAAGGTAAGGCATCCGCTTCCACCGTGCTCACGGAGGTATCCTCTTCGTCGGGCAGCTTTGGGCGGGAGGATGCGTTTTTTACGCGAAGCTCGCGGAATGGGTACTCACGCACATCAAACGTGCCGTCGTTAAGCGCAACCTTAACGCGCGTGCGCTCTGTGATGACATTGTTTTCAAGCACCGTTCCGCTTCCATCCGGGGTGAGAACTTCACGCCCGGTGCGCGGCATTTGCTTGCGCATGCTTTCGTAAGCATCCTGCTCATATTTGAGGCAGCACATAAGCCTGCCGCATATGCCGGAGATCTTTGTGGGCGAAAGGGAAAGGTTCTGCTCCTTGGCCATTTTGATGGAAACGGGCGTAAAATCCGAAAGGAACGCTTTGCAGCATACGGGACGGCCACAGGAGCCAAGCCCGCCGAGCATCTTCGCCTCATCCCGCACACCGATCTGCCTAAGCTCAATGCGGGTTTTGAACACGCTTGCAAGATCCTTTACCAGCTCGCGGAAGTCCACGCGCCCATCCGCGGTAAAATAAAACACCACCTTGGAACCGTTGAAGGTGTACTCCACATCCACAAGCTTCATATCAAGCTGATGCGCCTGGATTTTTTCCATGCAGATGGCATAGGCTTCGCTTTCACGGGCACGGTTTTTGTCCCGCTGTTCCCGGTCATGCGGCGTTGCCACGCGCAAGACGCTTTTGAGCGGAGCGACGATCTTATCATCCTCCAGCTCCTGCGGCGAGGCGACCACGTCGCCGAATTCGGTGCCGCGCGCCGTTTCGACGATCACGCCGTCGCCTTCCTTTACATCAAACTCACCGGGGTCAAAATAATACATTTTGCCGCCGCCTTTAAATTTTACGCCGATTACGGTCTTCATTTGTTTGTTACTGCCTCCGATATTTCTAAAAAGAGCCTGTCCGCAACTGCAAGATCCATCAAAGCGCCTGCGTTTGCGGAATACAGGTCTCCCGTTGCTTTTGAGAGCATCTCTATCATACATGTTACGCGGCCGATTGTAAAGCGCGGAGCGAATGCGGCGATTGCATCCTGCCGGTCCGGATTTTCAGGAGCCATACCGCTTGCGGCGAGCCGCGCCAGCAGGTCGCGCAGGAAGGAAAGCATAAAGGCAAAGGCATCTGCCGCACCGCGGTTTGCACAGAGCTTTTTTGCAGCGCCGAGCGGAAGCTCGCCGCGCAACAGGGCGGTGATTGCCGCAAGGGAATCATCGCGCAGCGTGCGGAAGGTTTCGTCTTCATATAAGCGGAGCGCGCGCGTTTCGCTGCCGCCGCCTGCCGCCGCATAAAACCGTGCCTCCGCAGGGGAAGCCCCGCGCGAAAGCAGCAACGATTCAATTTCGGATGCGGAAGACAGGCCTGCGCGTATCACGGCGCAACGGGAAGCAACCGTGGGGAGAACGCCCGCGATGTTGCCCGTTAAAATAAAAACCGCAGAGGAAGGCGGTTCTTCCAGCGTTTTTAAAAGCGCGTTCTGCACGGGGATGCTCATGCCGTGTGCAGCTTCAATGAGCGTGCAGCGCATTTGCCCATTCAGCGGGCTTTGCGCAAGCCCGGCGATCAATTCCCTGATATCATCTATGCGCATGGACGCGCCGTCATATGCACGGAATCCTGCGCTTTGTGCAAGGCGCGCTTCGTCCGCCTCGCCCGTGCAAACGAGCGCGGCAGCGCGGCGGGCCAGCCGGACTGCTGGTTCCGGATCCAGGCTTGAAATAAAAAAGGCATGAGAAACACGCGCTGCGCCGATGGCGGAGAGCAGGCGTTCCTCAGCCCTTTGAAAGGTCTTGCTCAAAACTTCTGGAAATCCTCCACATCAACGATAAACACGGTCGCACCGCCGAGCGTGACCTGCACGGGCGTGGGGGAGCTGTCCGTATAACCCGGCAAAGCAGAGGGAATCACCATAAACTCCTTGCGGGTGCTGGATTTGGCTTTGATCACATCCAACGTTTCCTGAACCTTTTCCTTTTCCACGCCGATCATCAGCGTGGTGTTGCCGCCGTGCAGGAAACCGCCGGTGGTGGAAATGCGGGTTACGCTGATGTTGTGCTGCACAAGTGCTTTTACGAGCCTCTTGGAATCGTCGTTCTGTACGATTGCGAAGATCAGTTTCATAGGATGCACTCCTTTCGGATGTTATTGCAAGGTTGCGCTGCCGGATAACAGCAGGCGGCCGAGGGTTTCTACGGTTGCTGCGGTGTGTGTCGGCGCGCAGGAAGCGATCTCCTCGGCGCTGCCGTAGCCATACAGCACGCCGATGGAAGGAATGCCGACGGCCTGTGCGGCGCGAAGGTCATAATGCCTGTCACCCACCATAACAATGGAAGTTTTTTTCGCATGAAGCGCATCCAGCGCCGTTTGCAGCAGGAAGGTTTTTTCCGCGCTGCCGCCGGGGATGCCGCCCCAGAGGCGGTCGATAAAGGGAGCGAGGCCGCAACGCTCAAGATGGGCCTGTGCGGTGGGCGTCACCTTAGAGGTAACGACGCATACGCATGCGCCCGCGGCCTTAAGCCCTGCGAGAAGGGCCGGAATGCCGGGATAGGGGTGAATCGCATCAAGGCCGACGGTTTTCGCAAGCAAGTGGTAGCGGTCCACCGCTTCCTGTACGCGATCCTTTGGAACGCCGATTACGTCGCTGAAACATACGGCGAGCGGCGGGCCGACCATGGGGCGCAGCTGGGCATCCGTCATGGGCGGAAGCCCCATTTCCTGCATCACAGCGCGCGCGCAGGCGAAGATGCCGGGGGCGGATTCAATGAGCGTGCCGTCAAGGTCGAACAAAACCGTTTGGTATAAAAGCAACGCAAACTCCTTTACAATATCATACGGAATGACTTTTCATAATTATACCGCTTTTTCTTCTTTCACGCAAGCAGTTCGGCCTTCCGCCACGCCAAAGAGCGAAAGTCCTGCCTCCCGGAATGCAAGCATGCGCCGTACATCCGCTTCCTCAATGCGCTCGCCGGGGAAAAGCGTCGCCACACCGGGCGGATACGCTCCCGCAGCCTGCGCACAGATGCGCCCGGCACAGTTTTCCAGCAAAACGGGTTCTGAAGGGGAAAGCAGCGCATCCCGTACACGCAACACAGGCGTTTTCTGTACTGCGACGGGCGGGAGATATGAAAACCGCCCATTGCCCAGCGGCAGCGCTGTGAGAGCCGCAAAAAGCCTGGCATACCAGACGTCCGGGTCGGCAGGGGAGGTGATGCACACCACGGAGGCAAGATCCGCCATCTCTGGCACAACGCCGCACCCGATAAGCGCATCCTGCGCCATTGCGCCGCTGATGCCACGCCCGTTTACCAGAAACACGAGCCGCGTGAAGTCAAGCGCCGCAAAGGGACCGGCAGCTTCAAGCAGTGAAACGCCTGCGACGGGGTGCGCTGCAAAGCGCGCACGCAGGGCAAGCACGCGTGCGGTGTGGCGTTCCCATTCGCCGGTTTTTGCCTGGTTCAGCGCCCAGTCAAGCGAGAGCATCAGCGGATAAGAGGGGCTGCTGGTTTCGATGAGGGAGAGGGTTTTGCGGATGTGCGCATCCGAAAGGGGACACGCGGGGGATGCATGCAGCACGGCTGACTGCGTCATGGCACGGAGCGTTTTATGTGCGCTGACGCACCAAAGATCCGCGGCGGAGGCGGCATGTGCGGAAAGACCCGGCACAAACGGGAAATGGGCGCCATGCGCCTGATCGCACAGCAGCAACGCGCTGTGGCGGCGGCAGACTTCGGCGATGCCTGCAACATCCGCACATGCGCCATAGTAGTTTGGGCTCGTAATGAATACGGCGTCCGCCCGCCTGCGGGCAAGCGCTGTTTCGACTGCCTCCGGCGTTACAACGCCGCAAAACGGCGCGCCCACCGCGGTTTCGGGATAAATAAAATCACATGCATGCCCGGCGAGCGCCACACCCGCAACAGCGGATTTGTGGCAATCCCGCGCAAGCAGCACGCGCTTGTTTTTGCCGAGCGCAAGGAGCATCGCAAGAATGCCGGCCGTGGAGCCGCCTACGAGCAGGAAGCTCTGCCGTGCGCCGTAGGCTTCGGCATAGGCGCGCTCGGCTGCAAGAATTGCGCCTTCCGGCGCATGGAGGTCGTCCGTGCCGGGAAGCTCCGTTACATCCCAAGGGGCGAGCGCCATCCCCAAAGGGCCCATCATGCCCTGCCCTTTATGGCCGGGCATATGAAAGCGTGCCGCACCTGCTGCAGCATAATCGCCGATGGCTTCCGGCAGGGTGCGGGGAATTTCGTTATGCATCGGCCTGCCCCGCGCCCGCATCCCCGGCTTCAGCCTCGGCCTTTGCCTCTCGCTTTGCGGCAAGCAACGCTTCGATGTGCCCTGTGAGCGTTTCATCTGGGTGGAAGAGGATGTAGCCGGCCTTCCCGCCGCGCTCGAACACGAGCATGCTTGCCGTCTTGGACGAAAAGCGCGTCAGGCGTTCGGTGTTGAAAAACCCGGGTTTTTTCAGCATGGCTTTGGATGAAAACAGGCCAACCGCATCCGGCTTCACGAGCGCAACGAGTTCGGAAGGCGCGATTTCCTGTGCAATCTTTCCTTTGCCGCCAACCATGCGCTCAAAAAGCACTGTGCCGATGGGCCATGGCCAAACGAGCTGGTTGCCAAACTTGTCGAGCTGACCTTCCGGGGCGGGCTGGAAAATGACGGTGTAGCGGAAAGCGCAAATGCGGCGTTTATAGATGAAAAGGCAAATGCCGACAAACACAGCGAACAGAACAAGTTGGCTTATGCTGCGCCAAGGGGCAGGCAGGGAGGCACAAAAATCAACAATCTGCCGCATGAATATGGCGAGCAGCAGGAATACGATAACGAGCAGGAAGTCCGTAAGGGAGGTGCTTTTTTCATCTTTCAGATGTTGCTGATACATAGCGGTACCTCGTTTGAATTGATATGAGTAATATATCATCAAGGAAGGTGTGTGTCAATTTGCACGCGCCGCAAAGAAGCGGAAGAAGGCCGCGCTTGTCACGGCCTTCTTCCGCCCTGGAAAGAGACTCCATGTACCATGAGACGTTGGCAAAGTTAAGTTCCCATAGCCGGTAGAGCGGATGGCGCCGCCCTCCCGAATTGGGGTGACACTGGAGGTTAGAATGATCTAACTTATGCGATCATACCATGGCGGCTTTGCACTGTCAAGCAAAAGTTTTAAAGAAGCACTCTGCGCTTGCAGGCTGTTGACAATGCGGTCGGGATGGATTAGAGTGATACATGGTTAGATTGTACTAACCATGCAAAATAAAACGGAAAGGGAGCGAAAGAAGCGGTATGGGAACGGCAATTCTGGTCGTGGTTCTTGTGGCAGCGGTTGTGTTCGGCGTAAAGTCCTACATGAAAAAGCTTTCCTCCGGTTGCTGCGGCGCAAGCGTGGAGAAGGAAAAGCGCATCGGCGCGCGGGATTCGGATGAGACGCATTATCCTTATGCATATGAAATCGCCGTGGAGGGCATGCACTGCGGCTACTGTGCCACACGGCTTGAAAACGCATTCCATGGGCAGAAGGAGGGCATGCTGGCACGGGCGGATGTTCCGCATGCGCGTGTTACCCTGCGTGCAAAAGAACCTGTGGAGGAAGGCAGGATTCGCCAAATTATTGCGCTTGCGGGGTACAGGGCTGTATGGGTTGAAACAGCAAAAGAAAAATGAATGCAAAAGCTATTGACAAAAAACGGTTAGATGAATTAAACTACGAATCGGCGAAGGGGTTAGCATAAACTACCCCATATATTTGGAGCTTTGGTTAGGTTAAACGTACCAAACTACCGGGAGGAGGATCCAATGATGCCGTTGACGATGGCGAAAAACGGAGAGCGCAATTTCATCAAAAAAATAACCGGCAAAGACGAGGTGCGCCAGCATCTCGCGGAGCTTGGCTTTGTGGTGGGCGAATGCATTACGGTAATAAACGAAACCGGCGGGAATATGATCCTTTCCGTAAAGGGGACGCGCATTGCGCTTGACCGCGGCATGGCAAACCGCATTCTGGTTTAACCGTCCGTCAGGCGGTGTTTTGAAGTAAAAACAAAAAGGAGGGGCTTAAGATGAAAACGCTGAGAGATGTGAAGGTCGGCGGGACGGCCGTTGTGGCGCGCCTGCGCGGCAAAGGGGCCGTGAAACGCCGCATCATGGACATGGGGATCACCAAGGGCACGGAAATTTATGTGCGAAAGGTGGCGCCGCTGGGAGACCCCGTTGAGGTAACTGTGCGCAACTACGAACTTTCCGTGCGCAAAGCCGATTGCGAAATGATCGAGATCGTATAAGGAGGGGGAGAGAAACGATGCGTATTAAAATCGCACTTGCCGGCAACCCGAATTGCGGCAAAACAACCATGTTCAACGACCTGACCGGCAGCACGCAATACGTAGGAAACTGGCCGGGCGTTACTGTGGAAAAGAAGGAAGGCAAACTGCGCGGTGAAAAGGATATCATCATTCAGGACCTGCCCGGCATCTACTCGCTTTCTCCTTATACGTTAGAAGAAGTGATCGCGCGCAACTATCTCATCAATGAAAAGCCGGATGCAATCCTCAACATCGTGGATGGCTCCAACATCGAACGCAACCTGTACCTGACCACGCAGCTGCTCGAAGTGGGCGTGCCGATGGTGATCGCGCTGAACATGATGGATCTTGTGCGCAAAAACGGCGACAGGATCGACGTGAAGAAGCTTTCCGAGGCGCTCGGCTGCGAGATCATCGAAACTTCCGCCCTCAAGGGCGAAGGCAGCGCAAAGGCTGCACAGCGCGCAGCGGAGCTTGCAAGGGCGGGGGCGCGTGCAAACCTGCCCTCTGTGTTTAGCGGCACGGTGGAGCATGCGATCGCGCACATTGAGGAATCGCTTGAAGGCAAGGTGGAGCCTGCGCACCTTCGCTGGTATGCTGTGAAGCTGTTTGAGCGGGATGAGCGCGTGAAGGATCAGCTCAACCTTGGCGCGGATGTGCTTGCTCACATTGAGGAGCATATTGCGGAGTGCGAGAAGGCGCTTGACGACGATGCGGAATCCATCATTACCAACGAACGCTACGCTTACATCAGCCGTTTGATGACGGCCTGCGTGCATAAAAAGGCCCGCAAGGAGCACCTGACGGTTTCGGATAAGATTGACCGGATCGTGACGAACCGCTTTCTGGCGCTGCCGATCTTCGCGTTGGTGATGACGCTTGTTTATTACGTTTCCGTTACCACCATCGGCGACATTGTGACCGGTTTCACCAACGATGTATTCGTTGGGGAGTGGATTCAAGGGCCGCTGGGAGATTGGCTTACGAACATCGGCACTGCGGATTGGCTCGTCGGCCTCGTCGTGGATGGCATCGTCGGCGGTGTGGGCGCGGTGATCGGCTTTGTGCCGCAGATGCTTATTCTTTTCCTGTTCCTGGCCATTCTGGAGGACGTCGGCTACATGGCGCGCGTTGCGTTTATCATGGATCGCATCTTCCGCAAGTTTGGCCTTTCCGGAAAAAGCTTCATCCCGATGCTGATCGGTTCCGGCTGCGGCATCCCGGGCATCATGGCGTCCCGTACCATTGAAAACGACCGCGACCGCAAGATGACCATCATGACGACGACATTTATCCCCTGCGGCGCGAAAATGCCCATCGTTGCCCTGATTGCGGGCGCAATCTTTGGCGGCGCATGGTGGGTTGCTCCCTCTGCGTACTTTGTTGGCGTTGCGGCCATCATCATCAGCGGCATCATCCTGAAAAAAACGAAGATGTTCCGCGGGGACCCGGCTCCGTTTGTCATGGAGCTTCCCGCCTACCATGCGCCGGGCGCAATGAACGTGCTGCGCAGCATGTGGGAACGCGGATGGTCCTTCATTAAAAAGGCAGGCACCATTATCCTGGCATCCAGCATCCTCATATGGTTCCTGAAGAGCTTTGGCGTTGTGGAAGGAGCGTTGCGAATGGTGGAAGATATGGATGCAAGCATCCTTGCCGCCATCGGCGGTGCAATCGCCCCCATTTTCAAGCCGTTGGGCTTTGGCACCTGGCAATCCAGCGTGGCAACCATCATGGGCCTTGTCGCAAAGGAAGAGGTTGTGGGCGTGTTTGGCGTGCTCTACGGTGTGGCAGGCGATGCGCTGGAACTGGTTGAAAACGGCATGTTCAACGAACTTGCGCCCATCGCGGCCGTATTCACCCCGCTTGGCGCATACTGCTTCCTGATCTTTAACCTGCTCTGTGCGCCCTGTTTTGCGGCGATCGGTGCGATCAAGCGTGAAATGGCCAATGCCGCATGGACCTGCTTCGCAGTCGGCTACCAATGCGTGTTTGCCTATGCAATCTCGCTCATTGTATACCAGCTTGGCATTTGGGTTTCGACCGGTGCGTTTGGCGTGGGCACTGTGGCAGCGCTCCTCTGCCTTGCGGCGTTGCTTTACATGCTGATCAGGCCTTACCGCGAATCCGAACACCTTACCATGAAAACCAAGCTTGAAGCGTAATCCGCCACGTATGAAACATAGCAGAAAAAGGAGGTTCCCCCATGCTGCAGTTCATTCTGGATCATCTCGCCACCCTTTTGGTTGGCCTCGCCGTGGCGGCGCTGCTGGCGCTTTCCCTTTGTGCCATGCGCCGCGACAAAAAGAAGCATGCGCACGAAGGCGGCTGCGGCGGCGGGTGCTGCGGCTGCCCCTATGCGGGTAAGTGCCATGGGAAATAAATATCCTGAGATACGCAAATAAAGCACACCAGGCAGAAAGCCGGGGCATCTGCTCCGGCTTTCTGCTGCGGAGAAAACGGGACTCCGTTTGGGAAGAAGGGATCTCATGGAAATATGCCGAATAATTAATTATTGAAAAACAATAATTTTTGGCTATACTGAAGATATGGATTATCGTTTGGCAATAATTATGGAGGCATTATGAAGCAAAATAAACTTTATGCTGTCCTTGCTGCCGCAGGGGTGCTCTGCCTGGCGGCGCAATTGGGGGATGCGGCGCTGCCAGAAATTTTTACCGCGGTCTCAGCGTTCCCGTTTGAGCAGATCGGGCTCGGCCTGCGGGCGCTCTCGCTTTCCGGCAGTTTAGGCAACGCGGCGGCACTTGCGCTGTATGGGATGGTCTGCCTCCTTCCGGCATGCACACTGCTGCTCATACGGCGCAGGCGGGGCCTTTTTCCGGAGGATGCGCTCCTGCCCGTGTTGAGCGCGGCGCTGTTCCCCGTTCTGTATTGGATGATAAACCCCGGCCTGTTGGGGGCGTTTCTCGGCAGTGCGGAGGGGCAGCCCTTCGGAAAGGCTGTGCTTGGCGTCATCGTGTATTCCGTGCTGTTGGGATACGCTGTGCTGCGCACGCTCCGGCGTTTTTTTGCGGCAGATCTTCCGCAGCTGCAAAAGTGCCTTGCGGTGTTGCTGTATGCGCTCAGCGTGCTGTTCGTTTGCGCGGCGTTCGGCACGTGCCTCGGGGAACTTGTTGATTCTATTGCCGCGCTGCGGGAGGGAAATGCCGGAAATGAACGGAGCCTTGCGCTGAGCTATACGTTCCTTGTGCTGCGCTACATTGCGGATGCGCTGCCGTATGTGTTGGATGTGCTTGTGGCGTGCGCGGCGCTCACGCTGCTCCGGGAACAGTCGCTCTCGCGCTATTCGGAAGCGGCCGTTGCCGCTGCAAAACGGCTTTCCCGTCTGTGCGGCCGGTCGCTTGCCGCCGGCATGCTCGTGAACATCGCGTTCAACCTGCTGCAGCTTGTCTTCCTTCCGCGCCTGCTTACGGTGGATGCCGTTGCGGAACTTCCGCTGCTGTCCGCCGCGTTTGTACTTTCCGTGCTGCTGCTTTCACAATATATCCGGGAAAACAAGCGCCTGAAGGATGAGAACGACAGCTTTATTTGAGGAGGCGCGCTTATGGCGATCAAGGTTCATTTGGAAGATGTGCTGAAAGCCCGTGGCATGACTTCAAAGGAGCTGTGTGCGCTTGTGGGCATTACGGAGGCCAACCTTTCCATCCTGCGCAGCGGGAAGGCGAAGGGCATCCGGTTCGGCACCGTTAACCGCATCTGCTATTTCCTTCACTGCGATGTGGGGGATATCCTGAAATTCGATGGGAAACTGGAGGAAGAGGAACATGAAATGCAGGAAAAAATATAAGAGAATCCTTGCGCTGGGCATTGCGCTTCTGGCGCTGCTCGCGTTTGCAGGCTGCCAGCTTGCAAAGGAGGAAGGCGGCGAAACGGAGTCCGCCGAACGCGACAGGCTGATCGGCGTGTTCCTGACCAGAGAATATCTGGACCAGTTGTTCGATTGGAAAGGATATGTCGAAGACAATATGATGGCGCTTGCCGGAGGCGGGCATGCCATTGACGAAGCGGACACTGCGGCGTATGGAGGCCGGCTGTATGCGACGCTGACGCGGGAAACGCGCACCGACGATGCAGGCGAACAGCATGAACGACTTGACTGCACGTTCGAGGGCATAGAAGGCATCCGCTATTTTGCCGTGGAGGAAGGCATTACCACGCATATGATCTCCGATCCCGGGATCAGCGGCGTTCATCAGGCCATAACCGATACGGAAGAGGCGAAGCGGATTGACCTTGAGGCAGTGCTTTATGTTGAAGCAGCTGCTGAAACGGAGACGGTCGTCTGGTATCTCAACCCGGTTTACCAAAGCACGGACGGAAGCGTGTACCTTACGGCGGGGCATGGAACTTCTCTTGGGGGAGGGATGACAGAGGGGGCAAGCTTCAGCACGAAGTTCGATGAAACGGAAACGGTTACGGTGGATGGAAAATCCGTGGAAACCGGCGCTTCGGTTTCGGTTCGCATCGAATCGAAGTTCCCGGCGGAGCGGATCAACGTTTTGCAGATGGATGCGGAACATGCCGTTGTTGCGCGGACGGAATACGATGCCGGTGCGCTGCCGGAAGAGATCGCGCCGTTGCCGGGCACGGAATACCTGATCGTGGAAACCGTGAAGCGGGGTCTCGCCGGGGAAGAAATCGTATCCCGCGCGTTGTATGGACGGCAGGAAACGAAGTTCATAACGTTCTGCCGCGGCGACGGTACGGTGCTTCTGGAACAGTATACGCGTTTGGAATGGGAGCAGCCTAACGGAACGTCCGCATAACCGCAGTTTTTGAAAACGCGAACAGAGCTTTTTGACACACGCAACAAGGCGGCCGCATATGCGGCCGCCTGAGGCTGCTGATCAAGTGGCAGCGCCACTTGATCGAGGATTTCACATCGCGCTTGCGCCGATGGCGCGGCCAGCGCTCTGTGCAAAGAAAGCCTTGTGCAGCAAGGCTTTTCGCTCGCACCGCACATGTCGCTGCTCGCGATTGCAAGTCAAGGGCTGCGGCCCTTGACAATCCCGGGGAGACTTTTTTGACAGGCTACAGCGGCCGCCTTTGGCATGCAATGCAAATTATGCTTTTCGGAACAGGAAGAACGCGGGGGAGCGGTTCAGGCAATCCTCCACGACCACATCGATGTCGCAATAGATGTTTTCGCCATCCACAAACACCATGCCCCTGCGGCCTTCCCGGTCAAAACTGTCGGGCTTGAGGTTGGGGTCAAGGACGCGCACGGTGCGCTGCCGGGCCTCCGCAAGCACGATATAGTGCCCGGTTGTGGTGAAAAGGCCAATGTGCCCTTCCCGGTCGCCGCCCGGGTTGGCGATCACCATGCCGCGGTTGTTGTTCAGAAACTCCAGCACCTTTTCCTTATCGTCCGTTGCCTCAAACGCAAGGCCGAAACGTTCGCACAGCGGGGGAGCCAGCTTTTCCATATTCGTTCCGTCGTTGTCGCGTCCGCCGACAGAAAGCGAAAACTTTGCGCACTCTTCCACGGAAAGCTTGTGCTCGGTCATGCTTTCCACGACCATGCAGGCAGAGCATACACCGCAGCCGCTGCTTTTAATGTTGGACTGCGGGCGGGCTTCAGAGGGATAAGGAACATGGGCGTAATCGTTTTGGTTGTAATAAATCATGCGGATTCTCCTTTGCACAACAGGATTCGACAACAGTATAACGCACGGCTGGGCGCGCTGCAAGTCTTTGCCGGAAGGCGGAAAGGTGGTATACTGGAAAAAATATTCGGCTATGGAGGAAAAACGCATGATACGCGATTTTGTGGAAACATATTATCTCGAAGGCGATTACAACTGCGCGGAAACCCTTTTGCTTGCTGCAAACGATGCGTATGCGCTGGGCCTTCCAGAGGGCGCACACCGACTTGTGAGCGCCTTTGGCGCAGGCATGGGCTGCGAGCGCGCCTGCGGTGCGGTTTGCGGCGCGCTTGCGGCGCTTGGTTGCTTGCGCGCGAATGGAAGGGCGCATGCCACAGAGGGCTTTAAGGAGCTCTCCGCAGGCTTTGTAAATAAAGTGGAGGCGGAATGCGGCAGCATCGAATGCAGCGCGCTGATGGAACGATACAGGAAGGAGGACACCCGTTGCCTTGATACGGTGCTGCGCATTGCGGATGCATTGGACGCCTATCTGCGCGAGACGGAATGAAGGGACACGGCATGCGGGAGCAAAGGCAGGCCATCCGCAGGGTGGTGGGGATGATGTCCGGCACGTCGGTGGATGGAATCGACACCGCGCTGGTGGAAATTTCGCAAAGCGCATGCGTGAAGCTGCTGGCGTTTGAAAACAAGCCATTCCCACCCGCGGTACGGGAGAAAATATTCTCGCTGTTCCGCCCGGAAACCGCAACGGTGGATCGCGTTGGCTATATGAACTTCCTCCTGGGAGAGCTTTATGCCGAAGCGGCGCTTTCCGTGATTGCAAAAGCGGGATTCCGGCCGGAAGAGGTTGACCTCATCGGCTCGCACGGGCAAACGATTTGGCATGCGCCGGAGCCCTCGGGGCAGGATGGCTACCCAATCCGCTATACGGTGCAGATCGGCGAAGGCGCCGTCATCGCAGCGCGCACGGGCGTGCCGGTGGTTTCGGATTTTCGCGTGGCGGATATGGCGCTCGGCGGGCAGGGCGCGCCGCTTGTCCCATTCACGGAATATCTTTTGTACCGCAGGGAAGATAAAACCATGCTGCTGCAAAACATCGGGGGCATTGGGAACATGACGGTGCTCCCTGCGGCGGCACGGCCGGAGGATGTTTTTGCATTTGACACCGGCCCCGGCAACATGATTATCGATGCGGTAACTGCGGCTGTAACAGGCGGCAGACAAACCTATGATGCGGGCGGCGCAATCGCCGCGCGCGGGCACACAAACGAAGCGCTGCTTGCCCGGCTCCGGGAGAATGGCTATTATGCGCTGCCCCTGCCCAAGACCACGGGCCGGGAACGCTTTGGCGCGCAATATACGGCGGAAATGCTGGCATGGCCGGAGGCAAACGGGCTTTCGCCGGAAGATCTGCTTGCAACGGTTACGGAGCTCACGGCGTGGTCGATTGCGGATGCGTACGAGCGCTATGTGCTGCCGCATGCCCGGGCGGATGAACTAATCGCAGGCGGCGGAGGAAGCTATAACCAAACGCTTTTGCGCATGCTGGAGCGGCGGTTTGCGGTGCATGGAATCCGCGTAATGACGCAGGAGAATTTGGGCTTTTCCAGCGATGCGAAGGAGGCGGTCGCCTTTGCGCTGCTGGCGGATTGCTGCCGGCGGGGCTGCGCAAACGTGCTGCCAGGCGTGACAGGCGCGTGGGAGGCGGCTGTGCTGGGCAAGCTCTCGCTGCCGCCGCAGCGGGGAGCGGGTACAGCTTTTGGCTGCAAAAGCACAGAATAAGAAAGCAGGGAAGGGCTCCTGAAGGGAGGAACGCTTCCCTGCTCCATTTCCGAACGCTGACGGCACATGAGGTTATGCGGAAAGCGCCGCCTCAATTTCCTTAAACTCCGCCATGCCCCGGATGGGGTCAAAAGCCGGATGCTGCAGCCATTTGTCCCGCATGATTTCACGGCAGGGCCGGGAATCGGTCGTTTCAAAGCCGGAGCGCGTTTCCCGCCATTCTCCCAGCAAAAGGCTGGCGGCTGTCCATGTGTCCGGCCGGCCGTCGAACTCCTTTGCTTCGGCAACGGCAAGCTTCAACTGTGCGAACGCTTCATCCGACTTGCCAAGCCTCGCGAGCACCTCGGCATACTGGCAGCGCATTTGCGGAAAACGGTATGGAGCACCCCGGCCGTCGTACATCCAGCATTCCAGCGCAAATGATTTTTGGAATGCTGTGGCAAGCGTTGCGTCCGGCAGAAGCTTTCCATAACCAAGGTTATAAATCCCTCCGCAGATCAGCGCATAGCCCGCACGGATGCGCTCTCGGCAGTTCTCCAGACGATCTTCGCCTTCAAGCGCCCACCAAATCTGGTTTTGCCTGCTGAATTCCCAGGAAGGCAGCGATTCATAGATTTCGCGGCCCCGTGCCTTACGACCCATTTCACAGTGGTGGAAGGCGAGGCGGGCTGTGGCTTCCAAACGGATATCCTGATCCGGGCAATATTTCATGATGCGTTCGCCGAGTGCGGTGATTTCAGCGTCGTTCTTTTGCATCGCTTCTTCCCAGCCGGGGAGACAGCATCGCCGGAAAGGAACAACGCATACATCAGCTTGTTCAGCAGCGCATAATCATTGGGGAATTCCGAAATGCCTTGTCGCGCAATTGCAATGCAGGCATCCACATCCCCCTTGGCGAGCGCTTCCTGAAAACGCGAAAGATACTGCTCCACTTTTTGGCGCGCCGTGGCATCGTCGATTCCAAGCAGAGCGTCCACCGTTACGTTGAAAAAGCTTGCGATTGCCGGCAGCAGGGCCATGTCGGGGTAACACACCCCAAGCTCCCAGCGGGAAACGGACTGGAAGGAGACTCCCAGAATTTCCGCAAGTTCCTCCTGCGTAATGTCTTTTTCTCTGCGCAGGCGTTTCAGAGTCTTACCGAGTTGAAGTTTCATGGTTCTGTATGCTCCTTTTCGTTTGAAGCAGCGCTGCTTTCTGGTTTGATTATAGCAAAGGGGAAGACGGTGGGGAATATCACGGTTGGAGAGTGTTTTTCTACAATAAAGAGAACGGATACAAAGCTGTTGGTCTGTGCGGCCATCGGCGCTGAAAGGGGAGGCAGCGCTTTGCCGCACAGGCTCGGATGCGGCTTCAACCCCCCGCTCATGAGAATAACAAAAAAGCACCCTTTGGATGCTTTTTGTGATTGGTGCGGCCGATGAGACTTGAACTCATACGGTCTCCCATACGCCCCTCAAACGTACGCGTCTGCCTATTCCGCCACGGCCGCACAGGAAGCAATTTTTCAATCGCAAGGCCTATTATACCGATTTCCATCTCGCTTGTCAACGCCAAAATTTCTTTTTTTCTGCGTTTCTGATGCGGAAACGATATGGCGCAAAGGAAAGCCTGCTGCACAGCGCGTTTGTGCAGCAGGCTTTTCCGAAAAGAGGCTTATTTTTTCGACTTGCTGTCGACAACTTCCTTGAGCAGCGCCGTGAACGCATCCATGCTCATTGCCCCGAGGTCCCCGTCCGCACGGTGGCGCGGGGAAACAGTGCTGTTCTCGATGTCCCGATCTCCCACAACGACCATGTACGGCACCTTCTCGAGCTGTGCATCGCGGATTTTCTTGCCGGTTTTTTCGTTGCGGTAATCAACCGTTACGCGGTAGCCGAGCGCTTCAAGCTTTTTGGCCTGTGCGGCACAGTAATCCGCAGCGCGGTCGGTCACAGGCAGGAAACGAACCTGCTCCGGCGCCATCCACGTGGGCAGCGCGCCGGCATAAAGCTCGATGAGGTATGCGAGCGTGCGCTCATAGCAGCCAAGGCTCGTGCGGTGGATGATGTAGGGGCGAACCTTTTTGCCTTCCTGGTCGATATATTCCATGCCGAACTGCTCTGCAAGAAGTTGGTCGACCTGAATCGTAACGATGGTATCTTCCTTACCGAAGACGTTCTTGTACTGAATGTCCAGCTTCGGGCCGTAAAACGCGGCTTCGTCGATGCCGATGGTATAGTTCACCCCGAGGTCGTCGAGAATTTTCGCCATCGTGGACTGTGCCTCGTCCCACTGTTCCGGCGTGCCGATGTATTTCTCCGTGTTGTTGGGATCCCACTGGGAGAAACGGAAGGAGCAGTTGTCGAGCATGCCGACTGTGCCGAGCAGGTACTTGGCGAGCTCGAGGCAACCGCGGAACTCGTCCTCCAGCTGATCCGGGCGGAGGATCAGGTGGCCTTCGGAGATCGTGAACTGGCGCACGCGGATGAGACCATGCATCTCGCCGGAATCCTCATTGCGGAACAGCGTTGAGGTTTCTCCAAGGCGCATGGGCAGGTCGCGGTAGCTGCGCCCGCGGTTGAGGAACACCTGATACTGGAACGGGCAGGTCATCGGGCGCAGGGCAAAGCATTCTTTGGAATCATCGTTCGGGTCGCCGAGAACAAACATGCCGTCCAGATAATGATCCCAGTGGCCGGAAATTTTGTATAGATCGCTCTTGGCCATGAGCGGCGTCTTGGTGAGCAGGTAGCCGCGCTTCTGCTCTTCGTCCTCAACCCAGCGCTGCAGAAGCTGAATGGTGCGCGCGCCCTTGGGCAGCAGGATGGGGAGACCCTGGCCGATCACGTCCACAGTGGTGAAGTATTCGAGCTCGCGGCCAAGCTTGTTATGGTCGCGCTTCTTGGCTTCTTCCACCTGAGCGACGTATTCGTCGAGATCGGCCTTCTTCTCAAATGCCGTGCCATAGATGCGCTGGAGCATCTTGTTCTTTTCGCTGCCGCGCCAATATGCGCCCGCGACGCTCATGAGCTTGACGTTCTTCACCTTGCCGGTGGATTCCGCATGCGGGCCTGCGCAGAGGTCAACAAATTCGCCCTGCCGGTAAAAGCTGATGACGGCGTCCTCCGGCAGATCGCGGATGAGCTCCACCTTGTAAGGCTCGCCCAGCTTTTCCATGTAGGCGATGGCTTCCGTGCGGGGCAGCTCAAAACGCTCCAGCTTGAAGTTCTCCTTTTCGATCTTGACGATTTCCTTTTCAATCGCTTCAAGATCAGCGGGCGTGAAGGGTTCGGGCGCGTCGAAGTCGTAGTAAAATCCGTTTTCGATCGCGGGGCCGATGGCAAGCTTCACATCCGGGTACAGGCGTTTCACAGCCTGCGCCAGCATGTGGGATGCGGTGTGGCGGTATGCCCAACGGCCGCCCTCATCCGCAAAGGTGAGCAGCTTGAGCGTGCAGTCGCTGTGGATGGGCGCGAACGCATCGGCGCGCTCTCCGTCGATTTCGCAGGCGATGGTGGCTTTGCGCAGGCGGGAGCCGATGGATTCGGCCACGTCAAAGGCGCTTACGCCTTCGTTGAATTCGCGGACGGAACCGTCCGGAAACGTGATCTTCATGGTGAAATCCTCCTTGTTGGTTGCCGAAATAAAGTAAAACGCACATGCGTGCATTGGGTAAGAAAAAATGCCCGCCTCCGGCATAAGCGCCGGGGACGGACATAATTCAAACATGTTCCGCGGTTCCACCCCGATTGGTAAAACCCTCTCGAAACGGCTTAACGCGCCGCAACGGTTGCAGTCCGCGGGGCGGTATTCCCAAAATCAGATTCGAATGCGCTTGCAGCCTCGGCGCATCTCTCTGGGCGAAACTCCCTGATTGGTACTGAAAACCCGCATCGACCCACAATATCAATATGCATGAAAGTATAGCGCACAAACGCGGGCTTGTCAAGGAAAACCGGCAGGAAGATGGTGGATAAGAACTGCAGCGCCCCTTCCGAACGGGAAAAGGGCGCTGCAAACGGTACTGTAAATCCAGCTTTTCCGGTTAGTCTGCCTTTTTTGCAATGTGCTTACGCACTGCAAGGAATACCGGCAAGCCGATGAGCGTGATGAGGATGCTCCCGATGGAAAGCAGCGTGGCCTTCGTGCCGGAAAGGAAGAGCTGGCTTATGACCACATAAAGGCCGCTCAGGATCGCAAGGATCGGGATCACGGGGTAAAGCGGCACCTTGTATTTGCGCTCAAGTTCCGGATGCGTGCGCCTGAGCTTCATCACGCAGGCAAACGTCAGGGTGTAGAAAATCCAGCAGGAGAATGTGCCAAGGTCAGTCATCATGTCAAACTGCCCGGAAAGCGAGTAGATGCAGCCGAGCAGGCCGATTAAGAGGATGGAGTTTGCGGGCACATGGTTGCCGTTGAGCTTGCTCAGCGCGCCGCTCATGGGCAGGGTGTTCATTTCGGCAAGCTGGTAAGCAACGCGGGAACCGGACATCAGGAAGCCGTTGGCTGCGCCGATGACGGAGATGATGATGCCGATTTTGATGAGCAGGCCGCCCGTGGGCCCGAAAATCTGCATGGCCACGGCGGAAGCAGGGGATTCAAGATTCATCAGCTGATCCGCAGGGAGTACCCAAAGGTATGCCATGTTGATCACAAAATACACAGCCATGATGATCGAAACGCCGCCCACAATGGCAAGCGGAAGGTCGCGGCCGGGGCGCTTCATTTCGCCTGCAATCGCGCCCACGTTCGTCCAGCCTTCAAACGCGAAAAGGACGGCGAGCAGCGTGGAGCCGAGCGCGGCGCCCGCATTGGTGGTTTCGGAAACCATGGGGGTGAAGATCGGATGATCGCCGCTGCCGAGGAGGAAGCCGAACACCATCAGCAGCATGAGCGGGATCAGCTTGCAGATTGTGGAAACGACCTGAATGCCGCTTGCGGTTTTGGAGCCCAGCGAATTGAACGCAACAAGCAGGATGATGACAGCCATTGCAATGGGAAGAACATACGGAGAATCGCTGCCAGCGAGCTCTTTTCCGACGGTCACGCCATAGCCGGCGAGATAGGCGGGGTAGAAGATCACCGTCTGCATCCAGCCTGCAAGAAAACCGAGCTTTTCGTTGTAAACTTCCCCGAGATATGCAACCATACCCCCGGTTTTGGGGATAAGTACGGCGACTTCAGCGAACGTGAGCGCAGCGAGAATGCTGGCAACGCCGCCGAAAATCCACGCGAGCATGCCCATCCCGGGTGCGCCCCCCGTGGTTTGGTAGATCGCGTATGGTTTGAAAAATACGCCCGCACCGATCACGCAGCCGATCACGATCGACATTGCGGACATCACGCCAAGATTTTTTTTAAGCCCATGCTTTTTTTCCACTGAAAGAATACCTCCGCTTTGTTTTGAACGCACAAGTCCTTGGGGGGATATATCCGCCCGGCAAAGGAAAATATAGAACAAATTATGAATAAAGTCAATTGAAATGGCGTTACTATTTAAAATATCGATAAAAAATGCGCAATCTGGACACGTTGCGTGGGAGAGCGCGCAAGGGCAAACAAAAATTAACAGCGCGCGCGGAGCGGACATTTGAACATACTAGAGCATATCTTGCAAGGGGAGGCGCGTATTGCCACGAGGCTTTTTGCACGGCAAATGACGCCTCAAGTAAGGCCGGTGGGGCTGATAAAGCGAGGAAGAACATGCAGACAGTATCCGTGAGCACTCTGGAATATGAAATCGACGTAGCGGCGCTTTTGACGCGCAGGCTACAGCGCGTGCCCTGTGGAACGGAAATCGCGGTATCCTCTGCATCGGGCGGCCGGGAGGCGCTCGTTCGCCTTCGGAGCGAGGCGGAGCGTGATGCGCTGTGCGAAGCGCTTGCCGCGCTGCTGCTGCGCGATGCGGCCAATTTTGAGCTTGCGCGGATTGTAAACGATATGCCGCTCACCCTTGAAGAAAAGCAGCGCGTGCTTCCTGAAGCCATCAAAACCGCGCATGAAGCGGCTGCGGTTCGCAGAGAGGGGATAGGAGAAACGGGAAATGCCTCTCTCACCATGGACGCAGAACGGGTAAAAGAAATGCTGCGCGCGCATTTCGACGGGAACGACCATCTGAATCTTGAAGGGTTTTTGCGTTTTCGTATGCAGGATGTGCTGCGCGCCTTTGAGCTTTATGCACTCTGCGCTGCGGAAGAACTGATGTTGCAAACGGAATACCTTGAGCTGATGCGCGTGCTGTCCGTACTTGTGCGCCTGCAGCAGCCGCGTATCCGCGAAGTATCGCTGATCCTGCATGCGGACGGAAGCTGTACCATTACGGATGATACGGACGCGCGCATCGAATGCGAAGGATGCGGCGCGGCCGCAGGCGCGGCAAGCGAGCTTGTGAATCTGCTTGTTGCGCTCGCCCCGGCGCGCATTATCGTGTACGATCTTTCCTGCGGATGCTGCGCGGAGCTATCGCAGGTGTTGCTTCAAGTATTTGAAGACAGGGTGAGCTTTTTTCGTTAAAGGCCGGATCCGATGCATAAAAGCCGCCCATTTGGGCGGCTTTTGCGGTTTGCAATTTTATTTTTCCATGTCGGCGAGGACGCCGGTTTTTTCGTTGAATGCGTTAATGAGCGCATCGAGGTCCTTGGCCTGATCGTGGATGGAGGTCCAGTAGTTTTCGTCATACCACTGGGCGTTGAGTTCTTCCACGGTCCTGCCCTGCTGCTCCACCCAGGTATAATACTTGAGGTTGTGGACGCGCTTGCGGGCCGCGTAGGTCAGCTCTTCCATGTTGTCCGTGCGGATTCCGTGCAGATGCTCGCTGTAATCGCGCGCGGCGGTCAGCATGTCGTAGGCGCCCTGCTGCTCGTTGAGTTCCGCAATGCGCGAGGTGTACATCTCGGCGGAATCCGTTCCCACGGTCGCAACGACATCGTTTTCCGTAAGCTCGTAATACTTGGCGAACTTAATGCAGCAAAGCACGTTTGCAATGCCGGAAATGCCGAGCAGGGAAAGCTGATCCACAGTCTCCTTCGGCACGCCCACGATTTCCGTGAGGTACCTGTGGCCGTCCTCGGTGTTGAATAGGCGCAGGAGGTTCTGGGAGTCTTCGTCATCAATGTCGATCACCATGTCGGTATTCTTTACGTTGTGTACCCACGGCACATGCTTGTCGCCAATGCCTTCGATGCGGTGGCCGCCAAAGCCGTTTTCAAGCAGCGTCGGGCATTGCAGCGCCTCGCCCACGGCGAGCTTTGCATGCGGGTACTGCTCCTTAAGGTAATCTCCCGCGCTCATGGTGCCGGCGGAGCCGCTTGTGAAGCAGGCGCCCGCAAAGCGGGTGGTATCGGTTTTAAGGGATTCATACGCATCCGCGATGGCTTTGCCTGTTACCTGATAATGCCAAAGCACGTTGCCCATCTCTTCAAACTGGTTGAAAATGACAACATCCTTCCGCGTGCGGCGCAGTTCCCAGGTCTTGTCAAAAATTTCTTTGACATTGCTTTCGCAGCCCGGCGTGGCAATCACTTCACCGGCAATTTTTGAGAGCCAGTCGAAGCGTTCCTTGCTCATTTCAGCGGGGAGGATTGCCACGGATTCGCAGCCCAGAAGCTTGGAGTTGTAAGCGCCGCCGCGGCAGTAATTGCCCGTGGAGGGCCAAACGGCCTTGTTATAGGTTGGATCAAACTGGCCGGTCACGAGGCGCGGGGCCAGGCAGCCAAACGAGGCGCCGACCTTGTGGCAGCCTGTGGGGAACCACTTGCCGCAGAGCACGATGATGCGGGCCTTTACGCCGGTAAGGACGCTCGGCAGTTCGATGAAGTTCACCGGGCCGTAAGCGCCGCCGCTCATGGTGGGTTCGTTGTGCCAGGAGATGCGGAACAAGTTCAGGGGATTCACATCCCAAAGGCCGACGTGCCGGAGCTGCTTTTTGATCGCCTCCGGGATCAGGGCAGGATCCCGCATCTGCGCAAAGGTGGGGATCACAATTCTGTTTTCGCGTGCGCGCTGCACGGCGCGTTCCAACTGCTGCGGATGTACTGTCAAATCGATCATGCTGAGCACCCCATGTTTCATAATATTTATAGAAAATACGTACCTGTTCGTACGCCTATAGTTTAGAGCTTTTGGCCGCGCTTGTAAAGAGTAAACCAAAAAATATTTTTGTGAAACTAAAATATTTTTTAAATAAGGGCTAATGCGTTTAATTGTGAATAAATTGTAAATAAAAAGTTAAAAGATTGAATTGTAATGCAAACTAATTAAAATAATAGTTACATAGTAACTCCGAGCTTGAGTCGTGCCGGATTCACAAAAAAATCCAAAATTAGGAAGGACAAACACAACATGAAAAGATGGAGTTTTCTAATCGTAGCATTCTTGTTGGTACTTTCGGTTGTAACAGCCGCTTTGGCAGAGGGTGAGGGAGACGCGGGGGATGCTGGCGCAGCAAAAACAGTGATTGTCAATGCTGGCGCAGCCGAAGAAAGCACTGAATTCAAAACCATCCAGGCAGCTATCGACTCCATTGCCGGGAAGGAAGATAAGACAGGCTGGATCATCTTGGTCAAGAATGGCGAGTACGACCGCTTCACGGTGCCAAAAGGCATAAGTGCTCTGACTATTCAGGGTGAAAGCCGCGATGGCGTAGTGGTAAAGACGCTGATGAATACGGAACGCGCCAGCCAATGGGATAACGGCGGCATCAACATCCACGGCAGCAACGTTACGCTGAAAACCATGACTGTGCTTGCGGGTTCGTCTACTGTGGCTTGGGCTGACGCAGCGATTTCGACGCATCATGGTGCTTTTGGCGGCAGTGGTGTCTCACTTACAGTCGAAGGCTGTACGGTGACCGGCGAGAACGCCAAATACGGCATTTTCTGGGATTGCGACCGCGTTGAGGTAATGAACTGCACCATCAGCGGCTTCTCCAATGCAATTGAGTTCATGTGCGACAATCACTCGATTCCTGCCGGGGAGACCTATAAGATGACGGGTGACACCATCATGGGCTGCGGCTTTGCGATCCATGGCTACATGGGCGGCGGAGAAGGCGGCGGTGTGCTGGAGATCAGCGGAAACACCGTAAGCGGCACGGACGCGCTGCGCACCAAGGTTATTGTACAGCAAAATGCCGCAAACACGCTGAAAGCGGATATTAAGAATAACCGCTTTGAAAATGTCGTTATCGGTTTGGTCAATCTGCGTGGGGAGGGCGAGACGGTCTCCGAACCACTCGAAGCCAACACGTTGGGCAAGAACTGCTTCTATGTTGAAGCGATCGAGCCGGGCACCATCGATTTCTACAGCACCTATCGTGCGCCTCAAAGCGGAAACGGACACTGGGAACTGACGGGCATCGATGACTTTGAAGTCGATTGGGGGAAAAACCCGGATGGCACAAAAGCATACATCGAGGATGTTGTGGCAAAAGCGAATGCTGCGGGCTCAAAAACGTTGAGTCTGACGGGTATTGATGAGAATAACCTTATCAAAACCTTCACTTGGTTTAAGGATGGCATCTATTGGGTTACAGACCCGGATGAACCCATGACCACGCCGGAACCAACGCCCGGGCCGACAGGCAGCGGTTCCACCATTATAGCCGGCACGCCTACGCCGACCCCGATCCCGATGGCCCCGCCGGCCACGGGCGACGCAGGCGGATTTGGCCTGTGCTTGGCGGCAGCTGCGGGTGCCGCGCTGCTGGCGGCTACATGCGTATCCCGCAGGAAGGAACGCTGAAACGCATCCTCCACATCTGAGTGCGGCGAATAACAGAACAAACGCGCCCGGCAAGCTGTCGGGCGCGTTCTGCGTGGTAGAGTTGGCAAATGAGCCGGGTGACTTATGCGTAAGTCAGCTCCACGATTGCTTTCAGGATTTCCACAACCTTTTCCATGGACTGAATGGGGATGAATTCCAACACGCCGTGGGCATTATGGCCGCCTGTGCCAAGGTTCGGGCAGGGCAAGCCCATGTAGGAAAGGCGCGCACCGTCCGTGCCCCCGCGCACGGGGATAATCTCCGGCGCGACGCCCACGCGTCCCATCGCGGCCTTGGCGGTCTCGATCAGATGAAAGTGCGGCAGGATCTGCTCTTTCATATTGTAATAAGAATCTTTCAGCGTAAGCTCTACGGCGCCTGCCCCGTGTTTTTCGCAGAGGAACGCGGCGGCGGACTGCATAAGCGCCTTCTTTTCCGCGAACTTTGCCGCATCGTGATCGCGGATGATGTAACGCGCCGTTGCCTCCACCACATCGCCTGAGAGCTCGCTCAGATGGAAAAATCCCTCGTAACCCTCCGTGTGCTCCGGGCGCGCAGAGGGCGGGAGCATCGCATCAAATTCCTGCGCCAGGTGCAGCGCGTTGCGCATCCGGCCCTTTGCGGAGCCGGGGTGGATGCCCACACCGTGAAACACAAGCTTCGCGGAGGCCGCGTTGAAGTTTTCATATTCCAGTTCACCCGGGCTGCCGCCGTCCACGGTGTAGGCAAAATTCGCACCGAAGCCAGGCACATCGAATTGGTCCGCGCCGCAGCCGACCTCTTCGTCCGGCGTAAAGGCGATGCAAATGCGGCCATGGCGCAGGTCCGGATGCGCCAGCAGATACTCGGCCAATGTCAGGATTTCAGCGATCCCCGCCTTATCGTCCGCTCCAAGAAGCGTGGTACCGTCCGTGACGATGATATCGTTCCCGACATAGTGCGCGAGTGCGGGAAACATGCTTTCTTCAATGGCAACTTCCGCGTTAAGGTGGATATCGCCGCCGGGATAACCGTTTACAATCCGCGGGCGCACGCCTTCGCCAGATGCGTCGGGCGAGGTGTCCATATGGGCGATAAAGCCCAAAGCGGGCAGCCCTTGTTCTGTGGCAGGAATGCTGCCGTAAACATAGCAGTGCGCGTCCACGCGCGCGTCCGAAACGCCCATTGCACGCATTTCCTCTACAAGCAGGTTTGCAAGCGCAAATTGCTTTTCTGTGCTCGGGATTTGCTCCGCACCGTCCGCAGACTGCGTATCAAGGGAAACATACCGCAAAAACCGTTGGGCAACGCTTTCCATTTGTTTATCCTCCTGAGTATTCAGTGTTCCTATTTTATCATGTCTCCCGGGAAACCGCATCCCCTATGGCAAATAGTACGAAAAAAAACAGGGGAAACGGACAAAAACGGCCTGTACAAACGCGCATGGATATAGTATTATAAACATGGAAACAAACTTTTTTTGCAAGTCAAACTTTTTTTGCAATATGGATAGAGGTGCAACAGATGAAACATATATTGGGTTACCGCTGCACACTTTGCGGCGCAGAACTGCCATATGATGAACGCATGACCTGCCCGCATTGCGGTGAAAAAGGCATTTTAGATATCGTTTTCGATTATGGCCATATAAAAAAGGAATTTAACCGGGAAACGCTTAGGCGTGACCGCACGAACAGCATGTGGCGCTACGCTCCGCTGATGCCGCTTGCGCCACGGGATTTTTCGCGCTTCCTGCGCGTGGGCTGGACGCCGCTGTACCCATCCAACCGCCTCGGGGCTGAGCTTGGCCTCCGCGCACTTTATATCAAGGATGACGGCCTGAACCCCACGGCTTCCCTGAAAGACCGGGCTTCCGGCGTAGCGGTTGCAAAAGCGGTGGAGTTGGGCTATGATACCATCGCCTGTTCTTCCACGGGCAACGCTGCATCGTCCTGCGCGGGCAACGCCGCGCGCATGGGGCTCAAAACGGTCATTTTTGTGCCGCAGCGCGCACCGGAAGGCAAGGTGGCGCAGCTCATGATCTTCGGCGCAAAGGTGGTGTCCGTCAAAGGAGACTATAAGGCCACGTTTGATCTTTCCAAGGCAGCGATTGAAAAATATGGCTGGTATAACCGCAACGCGGGCATCAACCCCATCCTTACGGAGGGAAAAAAGACCGTTGCACTTGAGATTGCGGAGCAACTCAACTGGGAGCCGACGGACTGGGTCGCCGTTTCCGTGGGGGACGGCTGCACCATCGGCGGCGTGTACAACGGGTTCCATGACCTGTACGAGCTTGGGATGATCGAACGCATCCCCAAGATCCTTGGCGTACAATCGGCCGGCTGCTGTCCGTTTGTGGATGCGGCGCGGGAAAACCGGCCGCTCGAGCCGGCGGAAGAGAACACCCTTGCAGATTCCATCGCCGTGGGCGTGCCGCGCAACCCCGTGAAGGCATTGCGTGCGGTTTCAGCCTCAAAAGGCGCATGGATTGCCGTTACGGATGAAGAAATTTTGGACGCTATGCGCGTGCTTGGCCGCACGGAAGGCGTATTTGGAGAGCCTGCAGGCGTCACGGCAACGGCCGGCGTGCGCCGTGCGGTGCGTGAAGGCATCATCCGCGCGGAGGAAACGGTTACCGTCATCAGCACGGGCAGCGGCCTTAAGGATGTGAAAAACGCCTTGCGCGCAGCCGGATCGCCCACCTTGTGCGAACCGGATCTTGCCGCGCTGGACAACAGCGGAATCCTGTGATAAAATACATTCCGTTCCACACGCCCAGCGCATGCTCCGGGCGTGCGTGCCTTTCTTTCGCGGTGGTCCGCGTATGCGTGCAGGAGCAAAAGGCATTCGGATCCCCTTCGCTTTTGTTCGTGCTGCCGCGGGAAATCCCAGCGGCAACGCCTATGGTTGCAATGCCCAAAAGGGCTTAAATAGCAACAAAAATAAGGAGGATTATGAAAATGAGGAAAATTATCGCAGTCATTCTTTGCCTCGTGATGGCGCTCGGCCTCGTTGGGTGCAACCAGCCCGCTGCGAACAACGAAGGCGACGGTGAGAAGGAAGTCAAGAAGCTTGCCTTTAAGGATGCCATGGGCACCGAGCTTGGCTCCGTCCATGTGGAAACCGAGGGCGTGGATTATTCGGCCATGAAGATCGGATTCATCCACATCTCCGATCCGTCCGACATGGGTTACACCTACAACCACAACAACGGCACGGAAAAGATGAAGGCTACGCTCGGCCTCAGCGACGAGCAGATCATCAACAAGTTCAACATCCCTGAAGACAATGCGCAGGTGATTCAGGCGGCCAACGAGCTCATCGCGGATGGCTGCAACCTGATCTTTGCAACCAGCTTCGGCCATGAGAGCGGCCTGATGGAAGTTGCCAAGGAACACCCGGAAGTGCAGTTCTGCCATGCGACCGGCTATCAGGCCAGCAGCGCGGGCCTTGCGAACTTCCACAACTACTTCGGCCGTATTTATGAGGCGCGTTACCTTTCCGGTATCGTCGCAGGCCTCAAGGCGAAGGAAATCGGCAACAATGTGCTTGGTTACGTTGCGGCCATGCCGTTTGCGGAAGTCATTTCCGGCTTCACCGCGTTCTACCTTGGCGCAAAGAGCGTCAACCCGGATGTGACCATGAAGGTCATGTACACCGATTCCTGGAACGACCCCACCAAGGAAGCACAGAACGCGAACGCCCTGATCGATGCAGGCTGCGGCGTGATCTCCCAGCACTGTGACTCCACCGCTCCGGCGACTGCCGCTGAAGAAAAGGGCGCGTTCCACGTTGGCTACAACTCCGGCATGATCGATGTGGCCCCGAACGCTTCCCTCACGAGCGCCATTTGGGATTGGTCTCAGTACCTTGTGTATGCGACCACCTGCGTCGCCAAAGGCGAAGCGATCGACACCGACTGGATGGGCGGCTTGTATGACGGCGTTTGCCTGCTCTCCGACCTCAATGAAAACATTCTTGCAGAAGGCACAGCCGATGCGGTCAAGGCAGCCTACAATGGCATTCTAGATGGCAGCGTGCATGTGTTTGCCGGCCCCTACCACGGAGAAGGCGTGGACTTTAGCGGCAACACCGTGACCATCGACAAGGCTGAGGGCGAATGGTACGAGGAGAACGAAGTCGTTTCCGCACCGTCCTTCAACTACATCATCGACGGCGTTGAAGTGATCGGCGAGTAACATCACAAACCATGGCAGGGCTGCTTCCGGCAGCTCTGCCATTCTTTACATACGGAGTGAGGGTACGGCTTTTCAGGATATGGATGCGCACACGGGGCAGCGTGCCCATCCATATCCTGAACGGGAGGCGAATGCATGGAACAAATCCAACAGGCAGTCGAGATGCACAACATCAAAAAAACGTTTGGCAAGGTCGTTGCAAACAACAACGTCAGCCTTTCCCTGCGCAAGGGCGAAATCCTTGCGCTTTTGGGGGAAAACGGCAGCGGCAAGACCACGCTCATGAACATGCTCGCGGGCATTTATTACCCGGATCACGGCGAGATCTTCATCCACGGAACGGAAGTCCAGATCCGCTCTCCCAAGGAGGCGTTTGACCTTGGCATCGGCATGATCCACCAGCATTTCAAACTCGTGGATGTGCTTACCGCGGCGGAAAACATCGTTCTCGGGCTTCCGGGCGGCGTGCAGCTTGACCGGAAAAAAGCGGCGGCGCGCATCTCTGAGATCAGCGAAAAATACGGCTTTGAGATCGACCCGAACAAGAAAGTTTACAACATGGCGGTTTCCGAGAAACAGACGGTGGAGATCGTGAAGGTGCTTTACCGCGGTGCGGATATCCTGATTCTGGACGAGCCAACGGCCGTTCTGACCCCGCAGGAAACAAGAAAGCTGTTCGATGTGCTCCGCGCCATGAAGGCGGATGGAAAGTCCATCATCATCATTACGCATAAGCTGCATGAGGTGCTCGATGTTTCGGACCGTGTGGCGATCCTGCGCAAGGGGGAATACATCGGCACGGTGGAGACGGCGGAAGCGACCCAGCAGTCCCTGACCGAAGCGATGGTCGGCCGCAGCATCAGCCTTGCAATTGAACGCCCCGAAGTGGAACAGAAGGACGAGCTGCTGCGCGTGCAGGGGCTTACCTGCATCAATGCAGAGGGCGTACCGGCCGTGCGGGATGTGAGCTTTACGGCATATGGCGGGGAAATCCTTGGAATTGCCGGCGTTGCGGGCTCGGGGCAGAAGGAGCTTTGCGAGGCGATTGCGGGGCTTTACCATGTGAAGGAAGGCACAGTGGAATTCAAGGCCGGAACGGGTTTTGAAAACATCGTCGGCTGCAAACCGGATGAAATCTTCAAAAAGGGCGTATCGCTTGCGTTCGTCCCGGAGGATCGGTTGGGCATGGGCCTTGTCGGTTCACTCGACATGGTGGACAACATGCTCATCCGCAGCTACAAGAACAACAAGGGGCCGTTGGTGGACCGCAAAACGCCCAAGCAGGTTTGCGATGAACTCATCGAAGCGCTTGAGATCGTAACGCCGGGCACCTCCACCCCTGTGCGCAGGCTTTCCGGCGGCAATGTGCAGAAGGTGCTTCTTGGGCGGGAAATCCACTACAACCCCAAGGTGCTGATGGTTGCTTACCCGGTGCGCGGGTTGGACATCAATTCATCCTTCAAGATTTACGATTTGCTCAACGAGCAGAAAAAGAAGGGCGTCGCGGTTCTCTTTGTGGGCGAGGATCTTGACGTGCTGATGGAGATTTCGGACCGCATCATGGTGCTTTGCGGCGGCGCGGTTTCAGGCATTGTGGATCCCAGGACCGCTACAAAGGAGGATGTTGGCCTCCTGATGGTGCATGCGGGCGGAGAGAAGGAGGCGAAAGCATGAAACAACGCACAGAACATAAGGAACCCTTTGTGCGCATGGTGAAACGCGCAGCGATTGCGCCGGGCAAGGCCTGGGCGATCCGCGGCGCTGCGCTTGTGGGCGCGCTCCTGATGGGCGCTTTGCTGCTGCTCATCCTCGGGCATAATTCGCTCGGCATTTACGGAGAGATGGCGCGCGGTGCATTCGGCGGCGCAATGTACCTCAAGGAGACGGCACGCACGGCCGTTCCGCTTCTGATTTCCGCCATAGGCATTGCATTTGCATTTAAAATGCAGTTTTGGAACATCGGCGCGGAGGGGCAGATTTTGGCCGGCGGGATTGCGGCATCCGCAGTGGCGATCCATTACGATGCACAGTTTGCGGCATGGGCAGCGGAAACGGGTAGCGCTTTGCCGAAGGTGTTGCTGCTGTTGCTCATGTTTGCGGCGGCGGTTGCTGCAGGCGGGCTTTACGGTGTAGTGCCGGCGATTTTTAAATCCAAATGGGGCACGAACGAAACGCTCTTTACCCTCATGCTCAACTACATTGCCCTGCAATATGTGAAGTTCCTGACCTATCAGCCGGTGTGGAAGATGCCAGGCACCTCGTTCCCCAAAATCCGCATGTTCGATCCAATCGCTACGCTGCCCAAGGTGTTCGGCGTGCACATCGGATGGATTTTCGCTTTGCTCCTGGTGGTTCTTGCGCATTTCTACCTGACGCGCACCAAGCATGGCTATGAAATCGCCGTGGTGGGCGAATCCACGAACACTGCGCGCTATGCGGGCATCAACGTTTCAAAGGTGTATCTGCGCACAATGTTCCTTTCCGGCGCGCTTTCCGGCTTCGCAGGCTATCTGATCTGTGCCGGCGCGGACGGCACGCTGACGGAAAGCACGGCGGGCGGCATCGGCTTTACGGCAATCACCGTTGCATGGCTTGCAAAGATGAATCCGTTTGCGATGCTGATCGTGGCAATCTTTATTGCGGCGCTGGACCGCGGCGCGGGCTTCCAGTCCTCCTCCGGCGTACCGGAATCCTGCGCGGAAGTGCTCGTTGGCATCATCCTGTTTTTCATGCTCGGCTGTGAGTTCTTCATCAATTACAAGCTTGTGTTCCGCGGAAAGGAGGCCGTTGCGTGAATATCGATTTTATCAGCCTGTTTGTAGCCGCCGTGCTGGCGGGCACTCCGCTGCTTTTAGGCACATTGGGCGAGATCCTGACCGAAAAATCCGGCCACCTGAACCTTGGCGTAGAAGGCATGATGTTCATGGGCGCAATCGCAAGCATTGCAGCGTCCTGGGCGTATGAGCAGATGGCGAAGGGGGCGGGCTTTGCAGCTTCGGGCTTCCTGTCCATGCTGATCGCACTGCTTGCAGCGTTTGGCGCAGGCGCGTTTGGCGCACTGATTTACAGTTTCCTTACCGTTACGCTGCGCGCAAACCAGAACGTGACCGGCCTTACGCTGACCATCTTCGGCACGGGCCTTGCAAACTTTTGCGGCGAGCTCCTGGGCAAAAGCGCCGGCGGCTTTGTGACGGTTTCAAAAGCAACCAAGGCCGCCTTTGCGCAGCTTGACCTTTTTGGCCTGAAGAACAGCGCCTCTCCGGTGCTGCAGACCATTTCCAAGCTCTTCTTCCAATATAACTGGATGGTATATTTCGCCATCGTGATCGCGCTTCTGATGGCATGGTTCTTCAAACGTTCGCGCGTCGGCCTGAACCTTCGCGCTGTGGGAGAAAGCCCGGCCACTGCGGATGCGGCTGGCATCAACGTAACGCGCTATAAGTACCTGGCAACGGTCATCGGCGGCGGCATCTGCGGCATCGGCGGCATGTACATGAGCATGGTGAACCAATCCGGCGTGTGGGTGCACAACTGCGTGGCTGGCTATGGCTGGCTGGCTGTGGCGCTCGTGATCTTCTCCACCTGGAGTCCGGTACGCGGCCTGATCTGCGGCCTAATCTTCGGCGCGTTCACCATCATGCGCCTGTATGTGAGCATCCCGGGCCTTGCGATGCAGATCTACGGCATGCTGCCGTATGCGGCGACGATCCTCGTCCTGATCATCACGAGCATCCGGCAATCCCGCGAGCATGCGCAGCCGAAGTCCTGCGGCACGAATTATTTCCGCGAAGAACGCTAAAAAAGAAGAGGTTGCACTGCGCAGGCGGGTGGAGACATCCGCCTGCATGTGTTCAAAGGAAACGGGGAATGACACCCAAGCCTGAGCGAAGTATTGGCTTAAGACCGGCTTACGATAAAACCTTTGCATCAACAGGGAGGAGAATGCCTATGGCGCCCGATCAATTCTGGCAGGAGTTTCTGCAAGCTTCCGGCCTGCCGCCGGAAACACGTAATGCTTTCATTTTGAACTGAGCGAGCTGCTTACAAACGAGCTGCTTGCACTTGTCCTTTCCGGGAAAAAACGCGCTACGGCAAGCAGTCTTCTCGCCTTTGAAGCGGAAGGGGCGCGCCTTCCTGAAGTGGGCGATTACAGCATCGTTACGGATTGGGCCGGCACGCCATGCTGCATCATCCGCACCACGGCTGTAACGGTCCTTCCTTTCTGCGAAATGACATATGGAATTTGCAGCAGGGAGGGCGAGGATGAAACTTTAGAATCCTGGCAGCGGGGGCACCGCCGCTTTTTCACGGAAGAAGGCGCGGAGCTTGGCTACGAATTTGCGGAGGACATGCCCATCGTGTTTGAGGAGTTCGAGGTGGTCTACCGGAAATAGGCTGCTCAGGGAACAAAAGGCATGTGCCATGCGTTATTAAGAACAAACGCCGAAAGGAAAGAGAACATATGAAACGTGCTTTTACCACTTTGGCGGCTGTGCTTACCATTGCTGTGCTTGCCGCTGCCTGCGCCGGCCCGGAAGAGGCCGCGCCCGCTGAAATGCCGGAGGACTTTCAGTTTTCGCTCGTGTGGAACACCTATGGCGTAAGCTCGTACAACAGCGAAACCGGTGAGCTCGTCAAAACATCGCATGCCACACACCCGGAGGATTATGTAACTGAGCTCATCCTCGATGATGCGGCACGGCAGGCAGCCTGGGAGGCCATCTCCGCGCTTGACCTTGCGGATTACCCGGCGGAGTATGATCCGAACCCCGGGGTGATGTCCACACCCAGCATGACGCTCGTGCTGACTGTCATGCAGAATGGTACGGAACAGGAGATCCGCTGTGAGGACATTGCGCAGTGCTATGATGCGGAAAATAACTATACTTCCAAAGATAAAAAAGGCCAGGCATTCATGACGGCCTGCCATACGCTCATCCGGCTGATCACGGCCGCGCCGGAATGGCAGGCGCTGCCGGAGCCTGAATTTCTTTATGAATGAACGACGCTAGAGCGCGCGCCAGATCCCTGCGTCTACAATCCCTGCATACGGCGTTCCCCGCGCGCGACAGAAGGCGCAGAGGGCGCGTTCCGTGGCGGCGCAGAACCGGCCTGTGAGGCCGCAGTCCGGCGGGAAGCCATGCACGGCAAGCGCATCCTGCAATGCGAATACGCAGCTGTTGCTGTTGCCGGGGCGGAGCTCCGGAAAAGGGCAACCCGGCGCACAGACGGGGGCTACGCGCTTTTGCAGGCCGACCCAAGTGGGTGCGACATATTCCGGCAGCACGGTTTCAAACAGGCCGCTTTGCACCGCAAGGCGGCGAAGACGCTCCCGCTCCGGTGCGCAAAGGCCCGCGCCGATATCCAGCATAAGCCCCGCGCAGCGCGGCGAAGCACAGAGGCTGCGGCCGGGCAGGACGCGGCGGAAGCCCCCGCAAACGCTGATGGGAGCACCGAACTGTGCGGCAAGTGCGCCGAAGGCGGAAAGCAGTTCCCGGTCCGTCCAAACCGTTTCGGTGGTCGTGCTGCCTAAAAAATCATGCAAAAGCACGGGAGCGCCATCCGTATAGGGCAGCGGTGCGGCGCGGTGCAGGGAAAAACGGGAAAACCCGCCGAGCAGGGAATCGTATACATATAATTGCATATCTCACAATATGCGGCTTACATCAAATTGGCGCGCGGGAAACAGCGGTATGCGGGTAAACAAAAGCAGGAGAAATATAAACAATGAAACAAGAGCGAAATGACTGCCCTTGCAAACGGCTTAAGTGCGCGAGACACGGAAACTGTGATGCGTGCCTTGCACACCACCGCGCGCCCGGCAGCAAATATGCAGCGGCATGTGAGCGCATCAATGCAAAAAAAGAGAAGCGGGGAAGAAATGAGGCTACTTTACGGAACGTCGAATCCAGCCAAGCTGTCGGCTCCCTGAGGCGGCGGGGAGTTCCCGCCGCCTCAGCCCGTCGAGAAAGACTCTCCGGGATTGTCAAGGGCCGCAGCCCTTGACTTTCAATCGTGCCCGGCGACAGGCGCGGCGCGCGCGAAAAGCCTTGCGGCGCAAGGCTTTCTTTGCACAGAGCGCTGGCCGCGCCATTGGCGCAAGCGCGATGTGAACGCCTCGAAAAAGTGGCCTTTGCCACTTTTTCGACAGCCTCAGGCTTATGATAATGAATGTAATCAATCCCCGCCGCCGATGCTGATGCCGCTTCCGCCGATTCCATCGGGGTTATATACCGTGGCTTCAGGATAGAAACCGCCGTCTGCGCCGGTGGGCGAAGGCGTGCGCGGCGGCAAGGAGGGGTTCGGGTCAAGGAGCTTTGCCGCAGAAACGGTTTCATCATCGTCAAAAATGAACTCGTGCAGCTCCTGGGCCATGCCGGGCAGATCGGCAAAAAACACGAATTTCTTGTTCCATTTTCCGTTCTGGAAGTAACCTTCCACCGGTAGACGGAAATAGATGAGCCCGCCTTTGCTGCTTGTGAGGGCGCTTACAGCCGCGTCAACAATCTCAGCATTGGTCATGTTTGTTTCTACCATGGGGAGCAAATCGTACAGGATGTCATACTGCTTGGAAAGGCTCTTGCTGCGGAAGATCGAAAGCACGGTGTTGAGCACGGTATACTGCCGCTCGGTCCGGGCAAATTCGCTGTCGATTTTGCGGATGCGCGAATAGCCGAGCGCCTGCTTGCCCGTGAGCTTCACAGGGCCGGGGTCTGCAAAGATGAAACCATCCCAAAGGTATTCCACACCAAGCTGCTTGTTGAGGCCTGCGATGCAGTCGTTCGCAGCGCTGATCTCTTCGGCGGTCATTTGGACGGTGATGCCGCCAAGCGCGTCGATGACGTCAACGAACATATAGAAATCAACAAGCACATATTGTGTGAGCACAATATGGAAATTTTCCTCAATGGTTTGGAACAGCAGCTCAATTCCCCCGCGTGCGGCGGCCGAATTCAGTTTGCCGTAGCCGTGGCCGGGGATGTTCACAAGCATATCGCGCATGAGCGTTGTAAGCTTAAGGGTGCCGTGGCGCTTGTCGATGGTGGCAATCATCATCGTGTCGGAGTTATAGCTCCCCTTTTTGGAACGGCGATCCGCGCCGATGAGGAGCACGTTGATGAACTCATCGCTCGCGTTGTTTTCGGCCATCTTTGCAAGCTGCGCATCGGTGAGATAGGTCTGTTCGTAATATTCCGAAACGGGCAGCGTGGGGCGCGGCGTGGCGGAAGGATGCGGCGTGGGCGTGAGCTCCGGTGTGCGCGTCGGCGTCGGCGTTTGGTCGGGGGCATATTCCTCTTCCGGTTCAGGCGTTCCAGCGGCAGCAAAGCCGTCCTCTGCCGGGCGCGAGATGCGGCCGAGCAGGTCAAGCCCCAGGCACGCCACAACCGCGCCGAGCACGAATGCAAGCGCGAGCAGGGCGAGCAGAATCCTGAGAAGAAGCGGGAGCTTCTTCTTTGCGGTTTGCGTTTCTTCGCCGGCTGTCTTATTGGTTCGGGCCATATTGATTCCCCGCAATTCTACAAATTTATACGCAGATTCTAGCACAACGGCCGGGGGAGTTCAAGCGCCCTTGCCTTCCCGCCTTGATTGTTGTACAATTGTTTACAATCCAATGCTATGGATTATGCGATATAGTGGGGGAAGTATGCAGAGCTACGGTAAATTTGCTGCGCTGTATGACCGGCTTATGCGCGACGTGGATCGCGAAACCTGGGCGGAGTATCTCCTTTCACTTTTGGGGGAAGGGAGGCGCACGGTTGTGGACTGTGCCTGCGGCACGGGCGAGCTGACGCTTCGGCTGGCGCGCGCGGGATATGCCATTACCGGCCAGGATATTTCCGAGGAAATGCTTTCCGTGGCAGCCGAAAAGGCACGCAGGGCACGGCTTGCAATTCCGTTTATCCGGCAGGATATGCGCAAGCTCAGCCTGCACCACAGCGTGGACGCGGTTGTTTCAGCCTGCGACGGCGTGAACTATCTCGCTTCACGTGCGGCGCTTTCGGAATTTGCGGCTGCCGCATATGCATGCCTGAAGCCGGGCGGGCTTTTGCTGTTCGATGTTTCCTCCCGCTTTAAGCTCTCCACGGTTCTGGGGGACAACACATTCGCGCTGGACGAAGCGGATTCCGCTTATATCTGGCAGAATGCCTATGATCCGGAAACCAAGCTCATCCGCATGGACCTCACGTTCTTCGCCCGCGAGGGAGAAGGGCCGCACTATGCGCGCTTCACGGAAACCCACATTCAGCGCGCGCACTCCGAACGGGAGATTCGCGCGGCGCTTGGGAGCGCGGGTTTTGTGCGCGTTGAAGCGTATGAAGCATTCACGCGGGAACCGCCGAAGGAGACGAGCGAACGGCTGCAATTTGTTGCGGAGAAAGGAAGATAAGATATGGAAGATATAATCATCCGCGGGCTTCTTGCGGATTCTACGGTAAAGATCATGGCAATTTCGGGCAAAGCGCTGGTGGAGCAGGCACGTGAAACGCATGGGCTTTCGCGCGTATGCACGGCGGCTCTCGGACGGACGCTGATGATGACCTCCATGATGGGCGCGCAGCTGAAAAATGCGGATGAGCGCGTCACCGCAATGCTCAAGGGCGGCGGCGAGGCGGGAAACATCGTCTGCACGGCGGATTGGACGGGGCGCGTGAAGGGCTATGTGGAAAATCCGGGCCTGGAGCTTCCGCCGGCGCCGAACGGCAAGCTGGATGTGGCGCTTGCGGTGGGCTGGTTTGGAGATCTCACCGTTATCCGCGATATGGGGCTCAAGGAACCCTATGTTGGCACCTGCCCGATTCAGTCCGGCGAGATCGCGGAGGATTTCGCGCGGTATTTCACCGTATCCGAACAGCAACCGTCGCTTGTGTACCTCGGCGTGCGTGTGGATGTGGAAAGCGGCGCCGTGCGCGCGGCAAGCGGTTTGCTTGCGCAGCCCCTGCCCGGCTGCCCGGACGTGGTGATTGACGCGCTGACGGAAAAGGCAAAGGAAATCGAAACGCTCACCTCCACGCTGGAGCGCGGCACGTCCTTAAAGGATGCGCTGATGCAGCTTTTCGGCGGGATGGGCTTTGCCATCACGGCCAACCAACACCCGGAGTTCCGGTGCGATTGCAGCCGGGAACGGCTGGAGCGCGTGCTGATTTCACTGGGCAAGGCGGAGCTTTCAGACATGATCGCACAAGAGCATGGCGCGGAGCTTACGTGCCACTTCTGCAACAAAAAATATCAGTTTCATGAAGATGACCTGCGGCGCTTGCTCGCGGAAGCGAAAGGAAATGACAACGCGTGAAACGGGACATCCGGGCGCTTGCCGGGCGCGGCAAGGTGCTGCCCTTTGCCCAATCGGGCGATTTCTTCTATAAACGCGGGCTGGAAAAGCTCGACAAAAACAACCTGCCGGATGCCATGGCATATTACGGCAGGGCGCTCAAATGCGATCCGGAAAACAGGGAGATCCGCATCGCCATGGCGCAGGTTCTTACGGAGATGAACCGCTTTGAGGAATCCAACCGCATTCTGTTCGCGCTCACGCGTGGCGGCGCGGATGCGGAGGCGGATCCGGAATGCTACTTCGGCATGGGCTGTAATTTCGTGGGCCTGTATGATTATGGGCATGCCAGGGATTCCTTTGAACGATACCTGGAACTTGAACCGGATGGCGCGTTCCTGTACGATGCATACGATATGCTTGACGCGTTGGACGATGCAGAGTTTGAGGAGCATGGCGACGGGCTTGTTGCGCTTTCGAGAGAGGACAGGGCCTACGACCTTGCGGATGAAGGGCGCGGCCTTTTGGAACAGGATCGCTATGAGGAGGCCGTCGAGGCCCTTCAGCATGCGCTCACGCTTGCGCCGAAGCTTGCATATGCACGCAACAACCTTTCCCTTGCTTATTTTTGCATGCGGGACAACAAGCGTGCAGCGGCGGAGGCACGCGCCGTGCTGCGGGAGGATCCGAAGAACGTGCAGGCGATGTGCAATCTTTCCATGATTCTGCATACGGCGCATGATGATGAAGGGGCAAACCGTATGGCGGATGCGCTTTTGCAGGAGGAAACGGAGGACCCGGAGGAGCTCAATCGCATGGCGCTTGTGCTGATGGACCTTGACCGCTTCGAGCAGGCATATGAAGTGATGCAGCGCCTTGTGCGCTATTATCCATATGAAACGGGAGCGGTGCACCGCTTGGGCGTATGCGCTTATGAAACGGGGCGTTACCGGGAAGCGACGGAATGCTATGATAAGCTTCTTAAAATCAATGCGGGGGATACGGTGGCGCGGTATTACCGCGGGCTTTGCCGCGCAGCGCAGACGGGCGGCGCGCCCCATGGGCGAAAGCGGAAGTTCCTGTTCAACTATCAAGTGCCGGTGGATGAAATGCTTGCGCGCGTGAACCGGCTGAACGCGATCCTGAGTCTGCCACAGGAGGAACTCGATGCGCGCTGGCGCGAGGATGACGAACTGAAGAACCTGATTGAATGGGGATTCAGCATGCAGGAGGAAGGCATCAAGCATGCGCTGCTTTCGCTTGTTGCATCCTTTGCCGATGCGCAGGCGGAGGCGATGCTGCGCGAGTTTGCGCTGCGCATGGATCAGCCGGACCGTCTCAAGCAGGAGGCGTTCGCCATGCTTGCGCAGATGGGGGCGGAAGGCCCGTTTGTCGGCTACATCGGCGGCAAGCTTGTGGAAAGCAGCATCAGCTTTGCAAAGGGGTTCCCCGCCAACCTGCCCAAAGCGTATGGCGAGGTGATAACGACCTGCATCGGCGAAATGTACGGCAGGCGACCGGAAAATGTGCTGATTGCCGCCGTAACGCTCTGGGCGGAGTATGTAACGCCGCTTTCCGGGCAATATCCGCGCCTGAACCGGCATCAGACCATGGCTATGGCAGCGGCGCTCGAGTACCTTGCCTGCCGGGAATGCGGCGAAAAAACCGCGCGTGCGGATGTTTGCGCACAATATGGCGTTTCGGCGCTGCGCTTCAACAACGCGCTTTCAAAGCTGATGAAACCGAAGGAGAAAGCATGAGACTGATCGCAACGTGTAAATTGGGGCTGGAATCGCTTGTGGCCGCCGAGCTCAAGCGCATTGGGATCGAGCCGGAAGCCGTTGCGGATGCGCGGGTTACGTTTCGGGGAGATTTTTCCGCCATGGCGCGCGCGTGCCTTTGGCTGCGCACGGCGGAGCGCGTGCTGCTGGAAGTCGGCGCGTTCGAGGCGAAAACATTTGACGCGCTGTTCGAAGGGGTGAAGGCGCTGCCATGGAAGCAGTACCTCGCGCGGGATACCTTTATTCACGTGAATGGCAAAAGCGCGAAAAGCACGCTGTTTTCCGTTTCCGACTGCCAGAGCATCACGAAAAAGGCAATCGTGGAAAACCTGCGAGCAGCTTACCGCACGGAAACCCTGCCCGAAACGGGGAAAGAGGTCATCGTGGAGGTCGGAATCCTGAAGGATTGGGTGACGCTTGCGCTCGACCCTTGCGGCGCGGGGCTTTCCCGGCGCGGCTATCGCACGTTCAACGTTGCCGCCCCCATTTCGGAAACACTTGGCGCGGCAATCGTGCTGCTTTCGCGGTATGTGCCGGAGCAGCCGTTTATCGATCCGATGTGCGGCAGCGGAACCATGCCAATTGAGGCTGCGATGATTGCGGGCAACCGGGCGCCCGGGCTTAACCGTGCTTTTGCGGCGGAAGAATGGCCGTTTTTGCCTGAAAACACATTCGCCCTTGCACGTGAGGAAGCGTGCGATGCAGCCACAAACCCCAAGGTGGATATTCTCGGCTCGGACATCGATGCGCATTCCATTGATCTTTGCAAAAAGCATGCCAAGAAGGCAGGAATCTTGGTGAACTGGGCGGTGCGCCCCGTGCGCGCGCTTGCGAGCGACAAGGTGGGCGGCGTGCTTGTTTGCAACCCGCCTTATGGTGAGCGCATGTTCAAAAAAAGCGAGGCAGAACGCCTGTATCGCGAGATGCGCACGGCGTTTGATGCACTTTCCGGCTGGCGAAAGAGCATCATCACCGCATACCCGGAGTTCGAGCGCGTATACGGCCGCCGTGCGGAGAAGCGGCGTAAGCTGTCAAACGGCGGCATGCCCTGCACGCTGTACCAGTATTTTCGGTAAAGAGAGGGTGCGGAGGAGGTATGAAACGCGATGGAGTATACGTTTGAAATTACCGTTGCGGGGTGTAACACCAATTGCAGGCATTGCTATGTGAGCGGCGGCCCCGGACCGTACATGCCGCTTGCAACATACCGCGCGTGCCTTGAAAAGCTCGCGCCCGCGCTCGAACGGCTGGAGGGAAGCGTTTCCATCACGCCTGGGCATGAGCCATTCAACCATCCGGAAGCACCCGCCCTTATGCGCATGACGCATGTGCTTGCGCCCAAGTATTATCCGGGTGAGGATTCCGACTGGCCCACGACGGGGATCGCGCTGAAAAGCCGGGAGGACCGGGCGGAAGTATTTGCGCTGCTGCGGGAATTCGGCGCAAAGCACCTGATGCTGACACTGCATGGCACAGAAGCATGCCACAATGAGATTGTGCGCAACCCGCACGGGTTTGAGGGGATTTCCACGATGGCGGATATGCTGTACAGAGAAGGAATGGACGCAACGTTTAATCTGATGCTGAACCGCAGCATGATCGAGGATTGGGATGCGGTCTGCTGTTTTTTGGAAGAAAAGCGTTGTGCGCATGCGTATTTGACCATTCCGGCCTATCTCCCGGTCGAACGGCTGCGTGCGTTTCAGAGCTGCCGCGCTACCTATGACGACTGCATGTGCCTTCGCGGCAGGCTCGGCTACTTTGGAATTGACGAAGCGCGGTTTTTCCAGAAGGTTGAGAGGTTCAACGAAGCCGCCATACGGGAGCGTGCTTTGCGGGAGGGCTGGGATTATGCTGCATGCGAGCAGAAAAAGCCGGACTGGGCATTTTTCCATATTACACAAAACTTGGAGTTCTATTACGGCAACGCGGGGATGCATACAAAGCGCCTTGGAAATATTGCAGCGATGACGAGTGAGGATATTTACCGGGCGGTTTTGCAGCAGCGCGCAAATTATGATTATTCCGCCTATTATGACCTTCCAACGCTGCCGCCAATCCAAACGGTACTCGCGCTAAATCCGCTGCGGGAAAACTACGTTTACCCCGATGCGGAAGGATGTTTGTATCGTTGGCTCGACCAAATGGGCATTGAAAACATCCTGATATGAAATGCGCTTTTAGAGTCAAATTCATAAAAAACGCTTTACAAATCGCGGGGGATACAGTATAATAACTTCTGCGCGAATGCGTGGGGCCTTCGCTCAGAATACCAAAGCGAACAGCCAATTTATGAACCGGGGCTTTAGCTCAGCTGGCTAGAGTGCCACACTGGCAGTGTGGAAGTCAGGGGTTCGAATCCCCTAAGCTCCACCATGATTGGACACAAATTTTGATACGATTGAGATCAAAGTTGGTGTCCAATTTTTGTGTTATTGGGAACAAATAGTGAGAGACGAAACGCATGGAAAGAGAAATCAGAAACTCTGCTAAAGCACTGATCATCAGAGACGGAAAAATGGCTGCGATCAGAATCAGAGATGCCAATGAAGAATGGTACATTATGCCCGGTGGTGGCCAAGAGCCTGAAGAAACATTGCAGGAAACAGTTTGCCGCGAAGTATCAGAAGAATTGGGTATCAATGTGAAGTGTAAAGAACTTCTTTTTGTTGTAGAAGGCGTTCATGGTGAGCGTTTTCATCGGGTGGACCTGATTTTTCGCTGCGAATTCATAAATGAGCTCCCTCACATTGCGCTCCGATATGATACAAATCAAGTTGGCGTCGAATGGCTGGATATTTCTACGTTAAATTTGCAGCAGTTATATCCCTCAAAGCTAAGACGACAGATTATGAATTTTTGTGAGGGAAAGCCATATAAGGTTTATCTCGGCAATGAAGAAGCGGGAGACCCAGAAAACATAGAATGAATGTTTGTATGCAATTTTTGACGATTCTTATACCTTTTGACGAAAAGCCGGAAGGGTGTGCATTCCGTATTTTTGTTTTTTAGAAATGACCCGCTTTTAACTCATATTTCAACATTTTCTGAAGAAGAAAACCCTGTTAGTGCAAACACGGCTTTCAAATCCTGCTGAGAAAAACGTCACAACATTTTAACATATCGCCTTTCACCTGCGGCGGGGAAGCCGGATGGCTGTGGGCTGCGCCCGGGAAGAAAATTGAGCATTTTTGTAATTGCCATATCACAGCGAAGCATATTGGACGATATATTGTATATTTTACAAAATTATTATATATAATTGTTGTATATAATTGACTCTGAGGAAATGGATAATGACATAACTTAATACATATTCATGGATACACTTACAATTCTGACAAGATCTACAGGAGGATGACCAATGGATTCCAAAATGCTACGGTACGTCCTGAAACGGTCGCTGTTGGCGGTGTTCACAATCATTTTGATCATAACAATAACTTTTTTTGTTATGCACGCCGTTCCATCCAGCCCGTTCAACAAACAAAAGGCTCTTACAGAATCCGTTAAAAAAGCGTTGGAAGCAAAATATGGATTGGATAAGCCCTTGGGCCAGCAATATGTGCAGTATTTGGGCAATGTGCTCAAACTGGACTTTGGCGATTCCATAAACTTTAGAGGCAGGTCTGTGATGTCGCTGGTGGGGGAAGGCTTTAAGACCAGCGGAAAAATTGGCTTGATTGCAGCGATGCTTGCCATTGTCACGGGCGTGGTGCTGGGCGCACTCGCGGCCATTAAGAGGGACACCACACTGGATAAAACAATACTGGTTCTGACCACCGCATCAGTTTCACTACCGAACTTTGTGGTGGCCATAATTTTATTGTGGGCGTTCGGCGTCTGGTGGGCCATCCTGCCAACCCGGGGCACCGACCCGGGGGGACTAATCATGCCGGTATTGGCGCTGATGCTGTATCCCTCCGCATATATTACAAGGCTCACCCGCTCCAGCATGCTGGATGTGCTTGGCCAGGATTATATCCGCACCGCCCGGGCAAAGGGTGTCCATCAGAAGAAAGTGCTCTTCAAACATGCCCTCAAAAATGCTCTCACCCCCGTGGTCACCTATGCAGGCCCCATGATTGCTTACATCGTTACCGGCAGCTTCGTGGTAGAGCAGATATTCTCCGTGCCGGGGCTGGGCAAGTACTTTGTCAGCAGCATCCAAAGTTCGGATTATCCCATGATTATGGGCACCACCATTTTCCTTTCGCTTATCATGATTTTTATGACATTTATCAGTGATGTAATATATAAAATTCTCGATAAGCGCATCGACTTTGAGTAAAGGGGGGAGAATATGGAAATCAAAAATGAACTCCCGAAGAAATCGCCGCTGAGCATGCAGATGGATTTAAGCAAGTTCGAGCTTGCCACTGCGGATGAAAAACGCCAACAGGACCGCATGCGGGAAAGCACCACCTTTTTCAAGGATGGTATCCGCAAGCTGAAAAAGGATAAGATTTCCATTGCATGCCTTGTGATATTGGCAATCATAATGATAATCGCCTTCGTTGTGCCTTCCTTTTATCCTTATGACTACGCCACCACCAGCGCCGGCAAGAACAGCATAACCACCAACTATCTGGCCCCGTTCCAATACAGCCCGGCCGAGCAGGCTATCATCGACAGCGGCGGGCATGTGTTCCCCCACATTCTGGGGACGGATGAGCTGGGCCGGGATTACGCCGCCCGCGTCATTTTCGGCACGCGCATTTCGTTGCTGGTGGGCATCATCGCCGCAGCCATCGTGGTGATCATCGGCGTGATATACGGCGCCGTCTCCGGCTATTTCGGCGGCAAGGTTGACCTTGTGATGATGCGCATAGTGGACATCATCTATTCCCTTCCGGATATGCTGGTGATTATCCTCCTTTCCGTCTCCATCAAGGATGTGCTGACAAACGGGCCTTTGGCGGGTTCGGCGGTAGCAAAGCTTGGCAGCGGCATGGTGAGCATCTTCGTTGTGTTTGGCCTGCTTTATTGGGTGGGCATGGCGCGGCTGGTCCGCGGCCAGGTGCTCTCCATTAAAAAGCAGGAATTTGTTCTGGCGGCGCAGGCCATCGGCGCAAAGCCCAGCCGCATAATCCGCAAGCACATGCTGCCAAACTGCATCTCCGTCATCTTCATTTCCGCAGCATTGCAGATCCCATCCGCCATCTTTACGGAAAGCTTCCTGAGCTTTTTGGGCCTGGGCGTTTCAATCCCCATGCCGAGCCTGGGTTCCCTTGCGGCGGAGGCCCGCAGCCAGATGATTATCCGGCCCTATCTGCTTATCGTGCCGGCGCTGGCGATCTTCTTGATTATCCTGTCGCTGAACCTGTTGGGCAACGGCCTCAGGGATGCCTTCGATCCCAAGCTGAAGGAGGAATAATATGAGCCTGCTGGAAGTTCGTAACCTTCGCACATCCTTCTTTACCGATGCCGGCGAAGTCAAAGCCGTGAACGATACCTCCTTTGATGTGGAGCCCGGCCAGGTGCTGGGCATCGTGGGAGAATCCGGTTCCGGCAAGAGCGTGACTGCTTATAGCATCATGCAGATCCTGTCCCATCCCGGCCGCATCGTATCCGGCAGCATCAAGCTGCGGGGCCGGGAACTGGTGGGCTGCGATGAAAAGACCATCAGCTCGATTCGGGGCAATGTAATCAGCATGATTTTTCAGGACCCCATGACAAGCCTTAACCCGGTCTTTACCATCGGCAACCAGTTGGAGGAGGCAATTTTGCTCCATACAGGCCGCACCAAGGAGGAGGCCGCAGCAAGAGCCGTTGAAATGCTGGAGCTTGTGGGCATCAACGAGCCGGAAAAGCGCGTGAAGCAATATCCCCATGAGCTTTCCGGCGGCATGCGCCAGCGCGTGATGATCGCCATGGCCCTTGCCTGCGAGCCGGATATCCTCATTGCGGATGAACCCACCACCGCGCTTGATGTGACCATTCAGGCTCAGATCCTGGAGCTGATGAAGGATTTGCAGAAAAAGCTTGGCATGGCCATCATCCTCATTACCCATGACTTGGGTGTGGTTGCCGGAATGTGCGATGAGATCATCGTAATGTATGCTGGCAGAATCGTGGAGCGGGGCACCGTGGATATGATTTTCTATGCGCCCAAGCATGAATACACCAAAGGCCTTTTGCGCTCCATCCCAAATTCTTCCGTACAGAAGGAAAGGCTTAAGCCGATTTCCGGGTCGCCTGTGGACTTGCTGAGCATGCCCGATGGCTGCGCTTTTGCGCCCCGGTGTGACAATGCCATGAAAATTTGCTTAAGCCAGGTGCCTGAGGGGATGGAGGTGGAGCCGGGCCACATCTCGGCCTGTTGGCTCAACGTGCTGGAGGCAATCAAACGGGGCGACAACGCGACAGCGGGGGAAACGCAAACGCCCGCCAAGGAGGAATAACATGGAAAAGTGCAGCGATACCATTCTGGAGGTCAAAGACCTCAAGCAGTATTTTAATGTTACCACAGGCTTCCTGAAATCCAAGCCGCTCAAGGCGGTGGATGGCGTGACTTTCTCCATTAAGCGCGGCGAAACTCTGGGCCTTGTGGGAGAATCAGGCTGCGGAAAGACCACCGTGGGCCGCACGATTTTGCACCTCTATCCTCCCACGGGTGGAGACATCACCTTCAACGGGGTCAATATCAAAACCAAGCAGCAGGTGCGCGAAATGCGCCGGCGGGCGCAGATTGTGTTTCAGGACCCCTATTCAAGCCTGAATCCCCGCATGACTGTGGGAGACATTATCGCAGAGCCGCTGGATGTGAACAACCTTTGCAGCACCAAGGCCGAGAGGGCTGCCCGCGTTAAGGAACTGATGGATGCGGTGGATCTTTCCAGCGAACACGCCACCCGCTATGCCCATGAGTTTTCCGGCGGCCAGCGTCAGCGCATCGGCATTGCCAGAGCTTTGGCTGTAAATCCGGAATTTATCGTTTGTGATGAGCCTGTCTCGGCGCTGGACGTATCCATCCAGGCTCAGGTGATAAATATGTTTGAAGATCTCCAAAAGGAGAGAGGGCTCACATATCTTTTCATCGCCCATGACCTTTCCATTGTGGAGCACATTTCAAACCGCATTGCGGTTATGTATCTGGGCAGAATCGTGGAAATAGCCAATGCCTCGGAGTTTTCCACCAACCCCATGCATCCTTACACCATCTCGCTGCTTTCCGCCGTGCCTATGGCGGATCCCAACCGCGAACGCCAGCGCAAGCGAATCATCCTGGAAGGGGATGTGCCAAGCCCCTTAAACCTGCCCTCCGGCTGCTCCTTCCGCTCCCGCTGCCGTTTTGCCGGCGAGCGCTGCGCACAGGAGGCCCCTCCCTTGGAGGACCGTGGCGGCGAGCATCTTGTGGCATGCTGGAATAAGTGAAATTATGATTCATAGCGCTATATAGTGTGCGTATCGTTGAACAAAGGTTTTTTGGCGCAGGACGCCTTTAAACAAATAAACAAGGAGGGAATCAACTCATGAAGAAACTGTTTTCATTGCTGTTGGCCGTTCTCATGCTGTCGGCATGCTTGGTCGGCTGTGTACAAAGCGGCAACACGCCCGGAAACAATTCCGAAACCACGCCCGGAGGCGATCCCGGAACCACGCCCGGGGAACCTGCCGGTGGAGTGGCGCAGGAGCTGACGGTCTGCACCGGACCCGATCCTGAAACCATCGACCCTGCCCTCAATTCTTCCGTGGATGGCGCAATCATGCTGTCCAATGCCTTCTCCGGCCTCTATCAGTGGCACACCAATGAGGACGGCACGCAGACCATCATCGCAGACTGCGCACAGGAGGTTGTTGAGCCCACCCAGCTTGATGATGGCACCTATCAGTATGTGATCACCCTGAAGGAAGGCCTTAAATGGAGCGATGGCACTGAACTGAAGGCTTCTGACTTCACCTATTCCTGGAACCGCGCTGTGGACCCCAACACCTTGTCCGACTATCAGTACATCTTTGATGTAATCGCAGGCTATAGTGATACTACCCCCGAGCTGGCAATTGAGGCCGATGATGCCGCCCGAACCATCACCATCGTGACCAGTGCGCTGTGCCCTTACTTCAACCAGCTGATGGCATTCCCCACCTATTTCCCGGTTCGCAAGGATATCGTGGAAGCCAACCCCGATGGCTGGACCTTCTCTGCTGATACCTATGTGAGCAACGGCGCATTCAAGATGGCAGAGTGGACCGTGGGCGACAAGATCGTCTTTGTGCGCAATGAAAATTACTGGAATGCCGCCAATGTGAAGCTGGATAAGCTTACCTTCGCCCTTTCCAGCGATGACGACGCAATCTTTGCCAACTTCGAGAACGGAACGTATCAGTATACCACCACGGTTCCCATCAGCCAGATCCCCGTTTTGAAGAATGATCCGAACCGCATGAATGTGGATTTCTTTATTGGTGACTACAGCGGCACTTACTTCCTTCAGTTCAACGTGGAGCAGAGCTTCAAGCCCGGCATCGGCAACGTCAGCGATGACCCCGCCGCTTGGACCGACTGGACCCCCGCTCAGAATGCGGAAGTGCGCCATGCGCTGGGCTTGCTGATTGACAGGAACTACATTGTGGATTCCATCACCCAGGGCGGCCAGCTGCCCGCATATGGCTTTGTTCCTGCAGGTATGGACGATGGAACCGGTACCGAGTTCCGTGCCAAGGCCGAAAAATGGTGGAGCGTGGATCCCGCCGACAAGGAAGCCAACATCGCTGAGGCGCTGGATATCCTGAAGAAGTATTACACCTTTGATGAGGCTACCGGCACCTTTACCGACTTCCCCGTGTTTGAATACAGCGTCAACCCCACCAGCGGTAACCTTGCAATGTGCGCTGCCATTCAGGATATGTGGGATGACTATGGCATCACCGTCTCTGTTGACCAGCGCGACTGGGCCGTGATACAGACTGCTCTTTCAAATGGCGATTTTACCATGAGCCGCCTTGGCTGGATTGCAGACTATATCGACCCCATCACTTTCCTTGAAATCTATGTGGCCGCTTCCGGCAACAACCATCCCCGCCTCGGCAAGGATGGCGCTGTTGGCAGCGCAGCGGTTTATGGCAACGGATCGCAGACCTGGAACGAGGCTTATGAGCAACTGATCACCACCATCAAGACCTCCAGCGATATGCAGGCTCGTGCGGACGCTATGTACCAGGCAGAAAAGGCCCTGATGGACACCTACGCGGTGATTCCCATCTATTATTACACCAACCCCTACTTAGCCAAGACCAATGTGAAGGACTTCCTCTATTCGCCCCTTGGCTTTGTCTACTTCCGCACCGCTTATATCGAAGGCTGATAAGCTATAAGCGTTTCCATGAGGTGAGGGCCGGTTTTACCGGCCCTCAATCCGTCAAAAAAGCTCTTATATGAGGGAGTTTACCACGTTTCGAAGTGGACGCGGTTTTCTTCGTAAATGCAGGGCCTTGGCTTGGGTTCGCCGTCAGGGTAACCCAAGGCGATTATTGAGTGCGGAACGATATGTTCCGGCAAATCAAAAAGAGCGGACTGATTCTTTACGCGTTCCATCTGCGGCCAGGTACCCAACCATACGCTGCCGATGTTCATGGCTTGAGCAGCGATGCAAATGTTTTCTGCCGCTATGGCGCAGTCGATGATCCAATACTCCGGGGCCTTTGAAAAGGTACGGAGCAGATCGCCGCAAATCAAGATTCCAGCGGCAGCCTGCTTTAAAGGTTCTGCTGGCTTGCCGTTTCCTGCAGCCATGCGCTGCAGCATGTCTCTATCTGTTACGACAATAAAAGACCAGTCCCGGCAGTTCATGCAACTTGGTGCGCTCATAGCCGCTGTAAGCAATTGCTTAATTTCGCCTGTTGAAAGCGGTTGAGATGTGTATTGCCGAATGCTTCTTCTGTTTAAAATAGCGTCCATTGCCTGTTGGTTCATATTATTATCCCCCCCCTTCGCTTGGTAGTATAGCATTGAGAAAAGGAAAATGGAATATAATAATATAGGGTTTATCATGAAAATCCACATTGACAAGCTCATCTCCATATGCTATATATGCAATATATGTTATATATGTTTATATTATAGCTTTTGGAGAGATGCATGATTCGGGTTTTAAATCAGATGGACTATGAACATATTTTGTACCCCACCTCGCTGGAGCAGGGAACAGCGCCTCGAGAGCCGTATCCCTCTGTGGCAAAGGCGGGATGCGGGTTGATTTGCGCTTGCATGTTGGTGAGCGCCCTTACGGAAAAAGAGCTGGAGCCTGAGGAAGCGGTGCGCATTTCTGTAGAAGCAGGAGCAAATCATTTTGGTACGGATATGCAGCTGTTTTCGGCGAAAATAGCGGAACTGTACAATTTAAACCTATCTGCTGGAACAGAGCAGGCGGAACTGCTGGAGGGATTGCATGCAGGTGCAGCCGCGATTCTCCATGCGGGAAAACCCCAGGGGCTATTTTCTGATGGAGGGCACTTTGTTCTGGCAGCAGCAGCGAAGGATGAGGATATTTATGTGTTGGATCCTTCTTTTCGGCAGGAAAAGTATGATAAGCCGTATAGGCGCGGGCTTTTTCACATGGCTCCTCCCTATGTAGTTGTTCCAATTGAGGTGGCCATGGAGCAGATAAGCTACAGAACTCCTTCGTGGTACCTGTTTCAAAAAGCATAAAGTATAATGAACTTGACTTATATTATAATATATTTAAACATTACTTATATGATGGCCTACTGATCTTAAAGGGGCCATCTTTCTTTTGCGAATCTTTAAAAATACCTATTGACAATATGACATAATAAGACATATAATGACCTCAATCCTTTCTTTCATTAATTTTACCAGCATGGAGGATAAATCATGGGAATCAGTGGACTTGAATTTGCACGGATGTGCGATGCAACTTTAACTGGCGCAACAGCCACCCATCAGGAGATGGTGGACATGGTGGAGATTGCGAAAAAATATCATTTCTATTCCGTAATCGGGCAGCGGTGCTACTTGGATGAAATGGTGGAGGGGCTTAAGGGAACCGATGTATTGGTAGGGGCCGGGTGCAGCAACATAACCGGTGCAGACCCGGCTGAAGTCAAAGCCAACTTCGCAAAATGGCATTTGTCCCACGGCGCTCAGGAAATTGAGAACATTATGAATATAAGCGCTTTTAAGTCCGGGTTGGACAAGATGGTGGTTCATGATGTGAGAGCCGTTCGGGACGCTATTGGCCCCGATATAGTGTATAAATGCATTCTTGAAGTCTGCTATCTGGACGATGACGAAATTCGTCATGCATGTGATCTGCTGATTGAAGGCGGTGTGGACTATGTAAAGACTTCCACGGGCAAAGCTGGCCCGGCTACGCTGCATCATGTAGAAGTTATGGCGCAGGCGTGCAAAGGAAGGGCCAAAATCAAAGCTGCCGGCGGCATCCGCACCGTTGAGACTGTGGAAAGGATGCTCGACCTGGGGGTAGAACGCTTCGGCGTTGGCCTGGAGAGCGCAGTTAAGATCATTGAGGAAGCAAACGCAAAGTAAGTAACCCGATGGAGGCATCCATGGCCAAGTTCTTATTGACTCACGATCTGGGAACTTCCTCTGATAAGGCAACACTGTACGCTTTGAATGGGGAACTGGTAGCCCATAGCGAGCAAAGCTACCTCGTGCATTATGCGCAGGGCGGTCTCTGCGCCGAGCAGGATGCGGAGGATTGGTGGCAGGCCTTCTGCACGAATAACCG
>ULWN01015563.1_pt1 | contig 50828 bp, 49 predicted proteins | sample 1960371 | NCBI WGS metagenome assembly ULWN01 (sample SAMEA4835813, study PRJEB28245) | human gut metagenome | biome: gut microbiome; material: fecal sample | place: Denmark | collected 2008 | reverse complement strand
CACCTTCACATATTTATGGCGGGGATTTACATCCGTTTTGTAGCCGCATTCCTCGAGGTATTCCAGCAAGGCATGGGAGCTGAACACACTGTCGCTGGCGATAGCATGGTCGATGGCCTCCCGAAGCACCGACCGCTGGGTCGGCTCACCGTTGCGTTCCGCGAGTATTTCGGCGTAGTGCGTGCTCCGACTACCGGGCTTGGGGTCTATGACCGACAGGCCGTTCTCCCGGCAAAGCTCGTCAGATATACGACGGATGGTGAGATAGAGGTCCTTCTCTCCGATATAGTATTTCTTGCCCGTTATGCTGTTGACTGAGTTCCACACCAAATGGTTATGAATCTGGTCGGTATTGAGATGGGTCGATATGACCACCTGAAACCCTTGTGGCAGCAAACGCCTTGCAAGTTCCACGCCAAGCGCATGACATTTGTCGGGCGTAACCTCATCGGCCGCAAAGGACTGGACAAGGTGAAAACCCTGTATGCCGTCCTTTTTGTCGAAGCGCCGCTTAGTATCCATCATCTCCCGATAGGCCGTGCCTTTGCCGCAGCAGATGGCGCTCTCGTATATGGTTTTCTCGGTTTTATCACGGTTGAAAGCATAATCCACAGCGTTGGAGAGCGCGGTCTTTTCCTTGTTCATGGTATAGTTGATGGAGCTGCCTATGTCAAAGCGGATCGCGTGTATCCCCGTCCATGCCATATCAGTATTTCTCCGCAATCAAGAGCCAGGTTTGGTCGAGTACGTTATGAAACACCTCGATCTCATCCTTCGAGAGCGCGCCCTGCTCCGTGAGCCGCATGAGGATTTCCTGCGCATCGTTAGCAAATGCGCTCATCTTTTCCAGCAGTTCCGCGTGATGTTCACAAGGACGTTGTGCGATGGGCTTATCCAGCAGCGCCTTTCTGCAATAGCTCTGCAAGGACAGGCCGGAGCGGTCGCGCCGTTCAGCGACCTTGTCAATCTCGCCTTTATTCAGATAAACGACGATGCGTTTATTTCGTTTGCGCCTGACAGCGGGGGCTTTCGCCTTCTCAGTTTCGTTCATGTTCATCGTTCTCCTTTCCAGCATCGTAATACCGGGGGTTAGGGGGCAGCGCCCTCCTGAAGGCGTGAAAGGGCGTCCACATGGACGCTCTTTCACTATGCTTGTAACCTGATTCCCGGCCGGGATTCGTCGGCGGGGCCGCAGCCGCACCGATACCTTTTTGGGGATTGGGCAAGAGCGGGATAGCGGCGAACCGCCGTCCCGCATCCGCTTATCCGCTGTTTCAGTGGCATTTTCGGCCATCCGGGCCGTGATGCTCAACTGATGCTCACGGGCTCAGGAACCGGCATAATGACGCCGATAGTGATGCTCAGTTGACGCTCACGCCGATTTTAACGCCGTTTCGATCCGCTCCGCGGCCAGTCTCGCGTATTCAGCACTCATTTCAATGCCCGTAGCCTGGTATCCTTCCTGCACAGCGGCGAGGATGGTCGTGCCGCTGCCACAGAAGGGGTCGAGGATATGCCCGCCCGGTTCGGTAATGCGGACGATATCCCGCATGAGCTTCAGGGGCTTCTCGGTAAGATGGATGCGGTTCTGGGGATTGGCGTATCGGAACACGCCGGACAGACACGGAACAGGGCGGTTAATGGGCATATCGCCATTTGAGCCCCATACCACAAACTCGCTCTGCTGTTTGAAGCGGCCCTTCTGAGGGCGGCAATTAGCCTTATCCCACACAACGATGCCGCGCCAGATCCAGCCAGCCCACTGGAGGGCGTCGGTTAAGCTCGGCAATTGCCTCCAATCAATAAATACGGCCACAGGCGCGCCGGGCTTAGAGATGCGGCGGCATTCGGACAACCATTCCGCCGCCCAATCCGTCCACGAGCGTTGGTCTTTCGCGTCGCCGTCGAAAGGAGGAGGTGCGTTGTCGCCCATGCTGCTATACTTGCGCACGGTCGATTTCACCTTTTCCGCTTGGGTGCGCCCACCCGAAGCATATGGGGGATCGCATATTACGGCGTCAAAGGTATTGCATTCAAAGGTTTTCAGCAATCGCAGTGAGTCGCCCCGCAGGATGCTCCACTTGTTATCGTTCATATAGTTTTCTCGCTTTCATTTAGGGTAGGGATCGACCCGCGTTTACCGGCACGGGTCGCTTTTCGCCGGCCGGAACATCCGGCCAAGTATGGGGTCGGGCATTTGTTTGACAGGTATGCCGCGCATGACGGCATGCTCTATTTCAGCTTGCATCCCCGGCGTGGGCGGGTCAGCGTAGACGTTGATCTGCTGGCAGTTGTCGAGGCAGGCAAGGCAGGCTTGCATCGCCAAACCGTCCTCTATAGCGTCGTTTGCGTCCGCGATCTGCGGGAAATAGATGTGCGGGCAAAACGGCACGTCGCCCTGCAGCAGCACGTCGTGGGCATACATGCGGGCACGCTCGATGTTGGCGGTCATGTCCTCGCCTCTAAGCGGTGCGCAGATATACACCATGCGGGGCGCATTCTTTTCCCTGACGCTTTGCGGATCGAGATCGGAGAGCGGCTCATTTTGCGGGTACAGTGAATCCTCGCACAGCTTATATGAGGTGTATCTTGAATTGGGCGGCAGGCCGTAGGTTTCACGGAACATACATTGATACTCGTTCCAAATTCCGTTCATCTGCTCGTAGGAATGGGCGCACCAATCGGCTTGTCCGACTTCCACGTCGATGTTCCACATGACGAGGTCCATGGCTTTCACAGCCTGTATCATGGTGCGGTAGGGCTTTTTATCGGTATTGGCAAGCCGGTCGCAGAAGGCTTTGCGGCTGAAATAATCTTGCTTGCCCGAGGAGATAGCATTGGCCTGATACCAGTTGTAGAACAGGGTGTATTTACCAGGCTTTATCATTTCATCGCGGACGAGAGTAACATACAGCCGCTCGAAACCACGCACATCGGTCAGGTCTAAAATGGGATAATTGTCCAAATGAATTCCTCCTTAACATGAAAATGAGTTGTGTAACGGGCGAATGAGAGTTAACATACAGCAAACCATAAAGGGAGAAGCTATATGAATGAAATAGATGAACATGGGGATTTAACCGATTACATTACTGCCCGCTGCGATTCGGCGCTATGCAGCTTTGAAAAGGAAAACACGGAATATGCTGAATTCGTACAGCAGCGCGTATTGCTTTCTAAAAAATTGAAACCGTTCATGGATGCAAAAGAGGAAATGCATCTGTCAGCCGAAATGCAGGCGGCTGTTCGTGAATATATCAATGTCCTTATGACGGGCCAGAACATGGAGGAAATGGCTGTCTGCTATAAACAGGGTTTTGGTGATGCGCTACGTATCGTGATAGAAACGGGCGCGCTGCCAAAATAAAGCATATTCATTAGCGTTTCGTACCACGGAGCTTATCACTGTGTTCTTTTGGAGAAAGCTCCGTTTCAACGTATTCAGAAATGATATTGAGAGCTTCGTCATAGCTGCCGCAGCTTATCACGGGGCGAACATCTCCTTAGCCTTGTTTGCCATGCCCGCCTGCCGCAGAGCATGGCTGGCCCGGCCTAAGATGGCGAACACGTTCCTATGCGGTTGATTTCCTGTTCCCATATACACTACCTTTCCGCCGCTCTCTGGCTGCATTTCATCATACGCTCTTTTGCCAGATCGTTGTAATCGAATCCTTCGGGAACTGGCAAAACAGGCTCGATCTCATATCGATCCTGATAGTGTTCCTCGATGCGTTTGGCCGCATACCGCCCTGCAAAGTCGTTATCTGTACATATCTCTATGCGGCGGATATGCGGATGGTCTAGGAGAAATTGCTCCAACGCTGCCGGAGGCTTGAAAGGGCGGTGAGGGGCCTTTGCCTTACTAGGATCGGGTGCGTATATACCGCCGAGCGCCAGCCGGTATTTATCCTTCCATGGCAGGCCGTCCTGCTCATCCAGCGTCGCGTGGCTCATGCTGTCGATTATGCTCTCGTATATGGCGACGGCATCACTTTCAACCTCCGGCTGAATGTAACAGCCATATTTCTTTTCGCTGCCCTCAACATCCCGCTTGTAGTCCTGCCCCCATGTGCCGCGCTTGCAGGCAAACCGCGGCGTTCCGGCGCTGTCCCGCGCCACGAACACTACGTTGTGATACGGGATATCCTCGTAGAACAGACCCTGCTCCCGACAGAAAGCCAGCACATTCAAGGATATCCCACGACCGCGAAGGTACGATACAGCACGATCACAGTCTGGGGCGGAGTCAGGGAGTACGAACACTTTCTTGGGCTTTTCCGGGATGAGTACCGGGTCGAAACAGGAATGCTCGTCGCAGAGCTGCCGCACGGCGTCAAGGAAGGCTTGCCCACGCACATGGATGAGAAAATCGAGGGCTGTTCTGCCACCGATATCCCTTGATTTCCAATGCCACTTGCTGGTTTCCGCGTTGATCTTGAAGCTGTCATGGGAGCGAAGCTCATATTCGCTTTGTCCGCAGCGTTTCAGATCGTAGGATTCATACTTGAGCAGGTATTCAATGGCTGTCATCCGCCTGGCTTGCTCGATTTGCTCACGGGTAACACCGGCCATATGCTACCTCCCGACAGCGTCAAGAAGCTCGCTCACACGGTCGGTTTCTTCCCAGGGCAGATAGGGCTTACCAAAATGCCCGTAATTAGTGCTGTCTGTAAAGATGGGCTGGTACAGCCCCAAGTCCTCGGAGATCACCGCTGGGCGGCAGTCAAAGACAGACCAGACAGCTTCCAGCAAAGCGTCATCCGGAACACTTCCCGTACCGTAGGTATCGATGGATATTTCTACTGGCTCGGCCACGCCGATGGCATACGACAGGGACACAAGGCAGCGTTTGGCGAGCTTTGCCGCAACGATGTTCTTAGCGATATATCTTGCCATATACGCCCCACTGCGGTCGACTTTGCTGGCGTCCTTGCCAGAGAACGCGCCGCCGCCGTGGGGGATGAACCCGCCGTAGCTGTCCACCATGACCTTTCTTCCCGTTACACCTGTGTCGGCTTTGGGGCCGCCAAGCACAAAGCGGCCGGAGGGGTTCACGAGCAAGGTGAAATCCTCCGACAGCGGCATGTCCTTGAGCGCGGCGAATACAACGACGAACTTTACCTCGTTTTCCAGCTCGGTCAAATCCTTATCTTGGTCATGCTGTACGGATACGACCACGGTGCTGACCTCCTTGGGCGCGCCGTCCTCGTAGACTACGGACACCTGTGCTTTGCCGTCCGGCCCAAGGCCCTTGATGAGCCCTTCGATACGGGCGATGTTGAGCAGTCTCGCGATATTGTGCGCCAGCACACAGGGCAGCGGCAGCATTTCGGGCGTTTCGTCCGTGGCGTAGCCGTACATGACGCCCTGGTCGCCAGCGCCCTGCTCGTCTGGGTCTGCTTCAGCGGGCGCGTCCACACCGTCCGCGATGTCCTCGCTCTGACTGTGGACGAGGATTTCCACATCGTAATCTTCGGGATCGTAGCCCACGGCTTCCAGAGTCTGCAGCACAATGCGCTCAATATCGGGAAGCTCCGCCGTGGTGATCTCGCCCGCCACAATGATCTTCCCGGCCGTCGCCATGACCTCGCAGGCTACCCGGGCGCTTTCATCTTCCATGAGGCATTCGTCCAGGATGGCATCCGCAATCAGGTCGCACAGCTTGTCGGGATGGCCTTCGCAGACGGATTCGGCAGTATAGGTGATGCGTTTCATATAGGGTTTCCTCCTGATTTCATGATTTTAGGGACAAAAGCAGGCGCTCCCCTATGTATGGAGAGCGCCCATATGATTCAGCGTTCCTGCTCCTTTGTTCGCTTGTGCTCTGGCGTTCTTATCTTTGGTAGCAGCATTTCTCCGCAAAAGTGCTTCTTGTATTTCTGCTCCATATCAGGAGGCAGAGAAGCAAAATCATCCTCACGCAGTCCACACACGAAGAACGTACCGGCGAGATAATCATACGGCGTACCGTTTTCATCCCGCAGTATGCGGTTGGGCTGCAAGCCCATTAACTTGCCGTCGTCATTACAGACGATTGCGACGGCATCTTCAAACGGGTATACGGCCTGGATCGTCCCGCCGACCATGTTCTGCATGGAAGACAGGGTATGCGGGATGTCAGCAGGATAAGGCATTTTCAAAGGTTCTACGACCAGCACATGCAGCGTGTTTTCTTTCATTGTTATACCTCATTCATCTTCTAACTCGTCAAACTCGAACAAAGCGATGTAGGTTATGTTGGATTTGTTGTACATGCAATCATGGTTGGTATAGTAGTACAGGTCTAATTTGTTGTATGTTCCGGCTGCCAGATTGCGTTCAAAGGAAATGCCGTTGCTGGTCGTACCGTAGTCCAGCTGATCCCATTGCCCCGTCAAACGGTTATATCCTCTGACACGCCCGAAGTCCTGCCCATAGTGTCCGTCGACGGGTGGCACAACAAATTTGTAGTAGATAAGCGTCGCGTCCTCGATGCCCGGTTCAAAGAGCGAGCTGTCCGGCCCGGTTAGCATAAGGTTGCCCGCGCGGTTGGGGTCGCCCATGATCCACATGACGCGCTTGGTTTTGGATTCCGTGCCAAAGGGGTCCACCGCTTTGACCTTAACGATCACCCTGCCCTCGGGATAAGCGAACACCTCTGCGGGGCGACCTTCCCATACGTAGGTGACGGGGTCGCCATCCGGGTCTGTTGATTGAGCGTTCACCGTGACATTCGTGCCGGGGAAGATAATGCCATCGGGGGGCGTGCGGATAATACCAGGCCTTTCGGGTGCGCCGTTCACGATGGAAAAAGGCACATCTGTCCAATCGGAGTATGCGCCAAAGCTATCCCTTGCGCGGACACGCACGGTATGGTCGCCGATGCCGTAATAATCTCCCGAAGCCCGCCCATCCCATTCCAGTGTTACGGGGTCGCCGTCCGGATCGGAGGCTTCAGCGGCCATTTCCACATATACCTTGGCATTCCGGATATTCGAGCGTACCTCCGTCGCGGAGGAGGCCGTGATAACAGGCGGCATATTCGGCACTTCAAAGGACACATCATGCCACGGGGAATACGCGCCCACAGCATCCTTTGCACGAACACGCAGGGTGTGCGTTCCCACGGTGTACAGATCGTCCGCTGTCCTGCCGTCCCATTCCAGCACGGTTTCATCCTCATCCGGGTCTAAAGCTGCCGCCGAAAACTGCACCAGCGCCTTGTTCCCGGAGCGGGTGGCGGTGACGGTGGCGATTGCGCCGGTAATGGCCGGAGCCTGGTTTATGACCGTGATCTTGCGGGTCTGGATGAACATGCGCCCCGTGCGCGGATCGGTCGCACTGGCCGTGAGGCTGTACGCGCCAAGCTCCGGCAGGGAGAGCTTGCCTCCGTCGCTGGTCAGTGCGTTTGCGGGAAGCTCAACAGCTCTGCCCGCTTTCTCCATGCTCCACGCAAGGGCCTGCCCGTTCAGATAGCATTCGCCCATTGTAACGGCAAACTCGTTGTTACGATATGTGGTAGCGGGCAGCGTGAACGGGAAACGGAGCAGCGGGTACACCTGAATACTGTCGGTATGGGTTTTACCGGATGCAGTTTTGCCTGTCAACACATACTTTCCTTCATTGCGGAAGGTGACCATGCCGCCGTTATCTGTAAGCGTGCCGGAGACGGCTTCCACAAGAGAAACAGACGCACCGTCTTTGGATATGGACCACGCGACGTTGCCGTCCGCGCCCTCCAGCACGTCAACATCTACGACCGTATCCGTATATGCCGCTTGCGGCAGACCAAAGGCGAACTTGCCGGGAGCGTATACCTCTATGGCGGAGGCTACGGTCACAGCCTTGCCTACGTTGTTCCTGGCAACGGCGGTCAGGGTGTATTTTCCTGCCTTGGTGAAGGAAATCGTGCCACCGTCCACGGTGAGCGCGCCGGTCATATCCGAAGAATTGACGGTGAGGCCAAGGATACCGTCTTTCGTGACCGACCAATCCACGGACACGATGTTCTTCTGCGAGGTCTGCACCGCGATTTGTGCGTTGGTGGTCGCCACGGCGGGCAGCCCGAAATCAAACGCGGGTGCGGTCGATGCTTTTGTATCGCTGCCGGATGGAGTGGTTGTGCTCGGCTTCGTAGTATTCCCCGGCTTGGGCATCGGCGTTACCGTGGGGTTTGAGGGCAAGTCCTGTTGGATGGGCGTAGGCTTCGGCGTAACTGCGGGTGACGCTGTTGGCGTCACGCTGGGGCCGGTGGGAAGCTCCTGCGCCGGAGGCGGCGTGATGGTAGGCGTTGCCACAGGCGTGGGCGTGATCTCCGGCGTCGGCGTTGCTCCAATAATGTCCGTGGGCGTAGGAGTTGGCTCGGGAGGCTGTGCTTTCCTCCGTGCGTTGCAGGACACAACGAAGATGATGATCAGCATAATAAACACCAAACCGCCTACGCCAACGGCGAGCAGCTTTGTTTTTCTGTCCATTGTTTTATCCTTTCTGAAACATAAAGATATGGCCGCCCCGACTGGAGCGGCCATAAGAAAGCAGCCTGCCATTAAACAAACTGCTCAATTTATTTTATATTTTCTTTGCAATATCGCTTTTGCTGTAAATGATTCGCCGGGCCTCCATAATATCATCTATGACCACATAGAATATGATGTAGTTTTTGACGTAGATTCGATAATACGGATGCAGGCGATCTCTGCTGGATGGATGCGGCTCGAATGCCTCTGCACATGCTGCGCGTTCCCTGATAGCAGCTTGCACTTCATCTACAATATTACCTGCGGCAGTTGGGTTGCGCAGGCGCACCGCGATATGGTCCACGATCTCGTTTAGATCGTCCTCAAACAAAGGCAGGAAGCGCAGCCTATACTGTTTGATTGGCATGCACGCGCTCCTTCACTCTTGAAAATATTTCGTCCTCTGTATAGCGGACGGTATCCACAGCTGCGGCTCGATCCGCTTCGTCCAGCTTCAACTCGATTTCATCCGTCAGTGCGGTATACTGCTCCAAGCTAAGCACAACCATGGAGCCATACCCATTTTTTGTAAGGTATACAGGCTTCCCTTGCTTGACGATATCTTCGATTTCCGTAAACCTGTTTCGCAAATCAGATACGGGCCGAATGTTGATCATTGTTTCCACCTCCCTCTCATGGCGTTATATTATCATAATAACGCCACTTTAGCAACAGTATATGCAGAAATCAATTACTTATGCTTCCTGCGGATGATCGTATATGTCGCCAGCCCGCCGCCAATAAGGACAGTCAAAGCAATGGCGATCACCACATTGAACTTATCGGAGTCAATGCCCAGCTTGACGGTGGGGGTATTGACCACCACCACTTCCTTGGGCGCTACGCTGGTGTTCGTAATGGTAATCTCGACGTTCTGCGGCACAGCCGGGAAGAAGTTCGCCGGCACAACGGTTTCCTCCAGTTGGTACTTGCCCGCGGGCAGGCCATAGATGAGGGCTTCCGCGTTTTTGTCCATCTGGATGGTGGAAACGCCGCCCTTGGCGTCATACCAATATACTCCGTCTTTGACCGTGAAGGTTAAAGGCGTGGTGAGCTTATCCGCCGTCTTAAGTTGGAACGCCGCGCCCATGAGGGGCTTCTGCGTCTTGGCGTGAACCTTTGAAATCTTCAGCGCCAGGGGGAGATCGACCACGGACAGGGACGTTTCTGCAAGGTAGTTGCCCTCGCTGTCCACGAGCGGGTTCGTGGGGGTGACGGGAGTCTCTTCCCCGGTTTTCTTGGGCGTATCGACATCCGTTGCTTTGCTTTCATCCTTCTTCGCTCCATCCGTATCCGTTGCCTGTTTTCCACCGAGGCTGGTTGCGATCACTTTTTCCGTACCTACCTCCGTAGAGATGGGCGCGGATATTGCGTATCCCACGGGGCCGGTCTGTTCGACCACGGTATATGTCCCAGCGGGCAGATAACAGATAACGACCTGACCCTTGTCGTTGACGGGGAAGTTCTCAACGCCTGTTCCGTTTGCTTTGGCGGGATGATATGTTCCATCCTTTTGAAGCGTGAGCTTCACGAGCTTGCCATCCTTATCCTTGAGTTGGAAGGTAGCTCCCGTGAGCAGCGTTTTTTTTACACCGCACTGCTTTTCGATCAAGAGACGAGTAGGCACGTTGGATACGGTGTACTGGAGGGGATGCTCCTTTGTATGGGCGCTGGTGATGTCAAACTCCAGACCTTCCAGCACCACATATCCCGACTGCTGCTGTTCTTTGAGCTTATATTTACCCTGAGAAATGAACTCCACCCGCGCCTTGCCCTGCGCGTCGGTGACGAGAGTATCCGTGATTTTGATGATAGACAAAGGCTTGTTCTCGGCTTCGTCTTTCTTTTCGGAATCGGTATCCGCCGCCTTGGGAAGATGCTCTGCCGCAGACTTCGGGCGGCATGTGCCGTCCGAAAGCAGCGCGAGGGATACGACCTTGCCGTCCTTATCCAGCAGCTTGAAGCTGACGTTCTCTAAAGGTGCGCCGGAAGCCCCGTCACGCTTGAGAAGCTCAAAGGCAAGCGGCGTGTTCTCCACAGTGACGGTCGCCGGGTTCGTTGCGGTATTGGCGTCGTTGACGACGATATCCTTTGGCACGGCGATAGCGTACCCGCGATATTCCTGCTCGGTCAGGGTCAGCATGCCAGCGGGAACATATAGGATGTGAGCCTTGCCGTCCTTATCCGTTTCAAAGGTATCGCTGCCCGTATTCGAAACGATATAGCTGCCGTCCTCCTGCTTGGTGAACTTTAGCTCCGCATTCTTGCTGGACAGCTTGAAGGCCACGCCCGCGAGCGGCTCTTTGCTCTCTGCGTCGATTTTGGTGACGATGAGCTCCAGCGGGAAGTTTTCAAGGCCGATTACGGTGGGTGTTTCGCTCGTGCTGCTGTTTTCTACGGTGAAATTCACAGCCCCGACCTTACCGAAGCCGGGGTTGTTGAGCTCCGTGAGGGTGTATTCGCCAGCTGGCAGCAAGCGGATGGAGGCTTTGCCGTTCTCACCTGTTTGGAAAGACACGCTGCCGTTCTTGTCCACGGCATACGCCCCATCTGCGAGCTTGGTCACCTTGACAGCCACGCCGTTTGCGTCAAGAATCTCCAAAGAGACGCCCGCAAGGGTTTTACCTGCCAACCCATCAGTTTTCGTGACCTCGACCGTCAGCGCCTTATTTTCTATCTTCAGTTCTTTGGGCGCTGTATAGAGATCGTCATTGGACACGGCAATTGTATAAGGATCGTCCGGCTTAGCGTAACCAGGCAGAGGCGCTTCCTCGCACAGTTCGTATTCTCCTTCGGGCAAATAAGCGATATGCACAGTGCCTGAGCTGGGCATGACAAAGGTTTCGGAAATACCGCCAGCCGCGAACCAGCCGGGCTTGCCTGAGATAGGCGACACCTTTATGGTATTCCCGTTCTCGTCTAACAGCCGGAACACCTGACCGCCGATGGGCAGCTTGGTGTCTCCATCTACCTTAGTAACGGACAGACAGATGGGGCTGTCCGATATTGTCGCCTTGGCCGCGTTCGTGCTCACGTTGGCATCGGTCACGGTCACGGCCACGTCCGTTGCTGTCGCCATACCGGAGGGACCCTTGGCCTCATGGATGGTATACGCGCCGGGATCGATAGGGCCGATCTTGGCTTTGCCCGCATAGGTGGTGAAGGTTTCAGAGCCGTCAATGCCGGGGGTGTATACACCATCGCTGACTTTTCTCAGCTTTACGGCATTGCCAGCCTTGTCCAGCAGGGTGAACGCCCCGCCGTCTGTAGCCATGCCTGTGAGGGCATCTGTCTTGGTGAACTCGATGGCCAGCGGCTGATCCTGCATGGCCGCTTTCGCGGCGTTGGCTATGTCGTTGTCGGCGGTCACATTTACTGCCTTATCCGAATCCGCTTTATATCCCGATGGAGGCGTGACCTCGGAAATGATATACTGCTGCGGGGTCAGATAACGAATAACGGCTTCGCCATTCTTTGTGGTAAAGATCGCTTCGCCATTGCTGTCGGGCCGGTACGAGCCAGCCTCGATCCGCACGAGCTTCACAATATTGCCGCTTGCGTCCTTCAACTGGAACACGCCGCCGTCCAGCGGTTCTTTGGTGAGTGCATCGGATTTATTGAACTCGAGGGTGATGGGCGTGTTCTCGAATCGCACCACGGCGGGGTTTTCCGAGCCGTTATCGTTGGTAACGGTTACGCTTGCATCCTTGGGTGCGGCGTAACCCGTGGCGGTTTCGGTGGTCTCACGCACAGTGTACGAGCCAGCGGGGATGTAGTAGATAACAGCTTTGCCGTTATCCCCGGTGACAAAGCCCGGAGTGCCGTCGGCGTCGTAATGATATACGCCGTCCGCCTGTTTCATGAGCTTTACGGGGTTGCCGCTGGCATCCAGCAGCATGAAATCAACGCCCGCAAGGGCCTTGCCTGTGTAGCTGTCCACCTTGGTGAGTGCAAGAGCGAGAGGCTCATTCTTGATCGCGACATTGGCGCCGCCCGTGAGATTGACAGCCCAATCCGCCTGCGGCTTGTAGCCGGGGAGCAGTTCTTCCCGCAGCGTGTACTTGCCTTTGGGCAGATACATGATCCTGGCTCTTCCGTTGGCGCCGGTCACGATTGCCGTGTCTCCATTGTTATCCGGGCGATAGGTTCCGTCAGCGGCTTTACTGAGCTTTACAGCATTGCCGCTTGCATCCAGCAGGGTAAAGGAAACGTTGGCCATAGCCCCGCCGGTGACGGCGTTGGTTTTGGTGATGATCAGTTCCGTAGGCGCATTCTGCACAGTTACAGTGGAATTGGAGTAAAGCTGTATGCTGCCGCTTGCCGAAGCCGTATATGCCGCGCTGGGCGCGTTGACCTCCACAAGCTGATAATCCCCTCTGGGCAAGCCGGAGATAACGGCGGTTCCTCCGGATGTTGAAAACTGTGTGGTATTGCCGCCTGCGGTATATCTGCCGTTGCTGGTCTGTGTGAGGCCAACTGCGCTTCCGCCCTGCGTAAGCTGGAACACCGCGCCGTCGAGAGCTTCACCGGTATAGCTGTCCACCTTTTTGACGGTCAAGTCGTAAAACTCACTCGTGATGTACACATATCCGCTGTCGGGCGCGCCGCCCGCAGTGAGTTCTACCACGACAACGCTTTGTTTGGAGCTTGAGGAAGGCTCGTACCAGTACAGCGACGCTGTTTGTCCGGCGTTGCCATTCCCCTGTATAAACAGCGAGACGTCCACCCCCATGAGGGAGGTGGGGGCGGTGATGGTAAGCGCGTCGTAAGTGCCGCCCGTGTACCCGCTTATCTGTACGCCGGAATGGCTTGGCACTATGGTATAACCATCCGAGGAACGCACAGTCAGTTGCGTTATGAGCTGCCCGTTTACAAGCTGCCATGTGGGGCGCGAGGGCGAAATCTGCACCTTGCCGCCGCTGCTTCCGTCTGTTGTAGAACCAGCGCGGGCATATTGCAGAAGTTGCATGCAGAACGCCCAGCAATCTGCGGCATCACTTTTTGCGCGCACCTTTGAAGGGTTGTTGGGGTCCATGAAGTTGTATCCTACGCCCGCACTCTCTTTTATCCAAAAACGGATGGCATTAGCGGTAGCGTAATGAGCCTTGCTGCCAGTCAAGCCGCCGGTGCTTACAGGATAGCCGTGGTCAATGATAGCCTGTATGCCTGTTATGGTCGTGGAGCTGAAAACAGCTGAGGCATTAAAGTCGGTATATTGCGTGGAGCTTGAAGGAGGATCCTTCATATGCTCTATACAATAGGCATAGTTGCCGGATGCATCGCGGTGAACAGGCGTGTTGAGGTCATGCCATGAGCCGTCCTTGTTATACTCGAAAAAGTCGTAGGGTATGTCCTCATCCGTGATAGTCGTGGTGAGGGCAAGCGCGGGCAGCGCCATGCCCAATATGGATATCAGGGTAAGCGCAAAGCATAGTATGCGTTTTATGGTGTTCATTTTTACCTCCTATAAAATTAAGATAAGCGCCCACCAGAATTGCGGGCGCGGTTATCGGTACGGCTATCGTTCGAAGTCTTTCGGGCTTTTTCTGCGCGGAGGCACGGTCGCGGGCCCGGAGCGCAGGCGTGTGGAATCAGCGTATCGTTCGTCGATCTCCTTTTGACAGTAGCTCAGCGCATCTCGAAGCCCTTTGAGCGGAAGACCGTTCTGTTCATAGCCCCGTGCAATGCCTGTATAATAGGGGACGGATGGATATGAGGGCTGAAGGTCATATTCGCGCGTCATGATATACGCCATGACCGTGTACGCGTTTCCATCCTTGTCCATAACTGTCACGTCCTCTTTCCCATAGAGGTATGGGAACCCCTCGTAACGGTCGAGGCTCTGTTCACATTCCGGCGTGAGCTTCCATAACAAGCCCTTCACCTGTTTTGTCGGATCGGGGGCTATGGTCGCAACGCCGTTGTCGGGGAAACTTCCCCGGAACAACAGCCGGTAGCCGTTGAGTGTGACGGTCGCAACTGCCTCCGCGTTTGGGCATCGGCGCGCCATCTGGTCGAGATTGATGTTGCTGCCGTATGCAAAATACAGCCTTTCAGGCGTGTCAGGCATATTCGATCACCTCCATGAGTCCGGCGTCCTCCAATATGGCGAACATCACCTGAATACGACCATCCAGCGTAGCCTGCGGCAGTATCATCTCGCGCCCGAACACCTGTAGATAGGCTTTCTGAATGTGCGCGATATACCCTTCGATATCGGGTGGTTCGGTTTCCTCAAACAGCAGTTCGCGCAGCATATCCACAATATCGGTCGGGCTGCCGTTGAATACCATGCCGTCGATGATGATTTTCATATCGTGTTTTACCTTTCCGGCTCGCGCCTTGTATTGCTTTTTTCATAATGATCCTTGTCGTAGCGCCATGCCCGGTTGCCGGGGAGCGAGGCCAGGAGATGCTCACGGGTGTTTTTGTACTCCTCGCCAATCATTCCCATGCGGAGGAGCCATGTTCGGAATGTAAAAGCCGGGTTATCCGTCTGTGTTTTGCGCATTTGACTGCCGCGCTGCTCCAGAGCTTGGACGATATGCCGAGGGCAAGGTGAACATATGCTTTGACACGCCCCGCGTGGAGCGTGGAGTTGAACATCCTGTACTCGATCGTGCCTCTATAAAAGACCGAGTGCAGATTCAGCGCATGATACCGCGTCCAGTTGTAATGCTCGGTGGCGTTCACGTCCCCTTGATACCATATCCGCTCCAAACGTGAGCGGCTTGCGTCGGCGCTCATGCGCCGCACCTGCCGAAGCATTTCTTCCCGAACGGGCTTACACCAACGCTCCACCCTGCTTTCAGGCACCTGCAGGGCTTGAAAGAGAAGATCTTCCTTACAGTACATAATGCTCATGAGATTCTTAAGAGATTGGTTATCAAAGCGGGAAGCGTCCACATGAACATGGAGACCGCAGGATTCGTTGGCCTTCGCGTGAGCCTTTCTCATGGCGCGCACAGCTTCCTGTAATTTGGGAATCTCGCTGTAGTCCAACCTGGGCGTTATCATCTCCACACGGTATTCGCTGTCATTGGTGAAAGAGTATTCACCGCCGCTCCAGCGTTCAGCGTGGATGCTGCCGTCGCTCATGAACTTCCATATCTTTCCTTCCGGGTCCTTCACTTCCCAAGTGTCGTAGCTGCGCCCGGTGTGCCGCGCGGTGGTGTTCCAAAGCTGCGCTGCCGCTTTTGCCGCCTGCTCACGGGTCAGCCCCGTCATCTCGATCTCTACGCCGAACGGCAGATCCTTCAGCATTCAGAATCACCTGCCTGCATTTCGTCCCACGCCGCCTTAATCCTGAGCCCTATTGCATACACGACATTGACGGTCACGCCGTTTCCCGCCTGCTTATACGCCTGACTGTCCGAGGTTATGGCGAGGATCTTGTCGATCTGATCCTCCTTAAACCCCTGTAAGCGGAAACACTCGCGGGGCGTCAGTCTGCGTATACGACCGGAGAGAGTGACTACGCCCTGTGTGCTGCCCGTGTTGAGGGTATGGGCGATGTCGCGCCCCACACGCCCGCGCCTAGTATTGCTGGTGGCGAAGGCAAGGTCTACGGAATCGCCAGCGTTGGCTTCTTTATAGCCCTTGTGCGTTGCCTCCTTGATATGCAGCACGCCGGAGCGTTCCCCCTTGTGATACGAGAGCGTTGTTTTGCCGTAATGGGTAGTAACGCAACGGGCTTTATCCGTAAGTTGGGGATATCCTGTGCACAGGTCGATAAAGCAAGGATCATCCGTTTCCAGTACAGCGTTCTGGTTCTGATTTCTGTTCAGACCCCTGAAATTGCTGGCGTTGAGAGCGTATGCTTCTTTCAATTTATGGGTGATTCCATCCTTGCGGTTGAAACCCACAGCATACAGGCCTGTTTTTCCACCCATGCCGCCGGATCCGGAGGTCTGTGTACAGGCTACGCCGTCCGGGTCGTAGACCCTCGATCCCCGCATGCCTCCGATGATCTGTATAAGAGGCGCTCCATTTGCGCCGACGATAGGTAGTATTTTTCCGGCGCATCCTTTTCCAAGATAGCCGACAATGAACACGCGGTTTCGGGATTGGGGGACTCCATGATCCTTGCTGTTAAGCACTTGCCACTCGACATGATACCCCAGCCGAGAAAGCGTCCCAAGGATGATATTGAAGGTCCTGCCTTTGTCATGCGACAGCAGGCCGGGTACGTTTTCAAGCAGAACAAAAGGGGGCTTTTTGGCTCCAAGTATGCGGGCAATCTCGAAAAACAGCGTTCCGCGAGTATCATCAAAGCCTTTTCGGTGTCCGGCGATGCTGAAGCTCTGGCAAGGAAATCCGCCGCATACGAGGTCGAAGTCGGGTAGTTCGTCGATATTGATCTGTCTTGTGTCATTGCAAAACCACTCTCCTTCCGTGTTGAAAAGGGCGCGGTAGCTCTTGTCCGCGTGCGCATCTATTTCGCAGTGCCCGACGCATTGTGTGCCGGGTATCTGCTCGAAGGCCGCGCGAAAACCGCCCACGCCCGAGAATAGGTCAAGGTATTTCAAGTTATGGTTCACCTTCCTTCTGCAACGAAAAGAGGAAGTCGAGCATATTCTCAGGAATATCGTCGGCATCCTCACGTTTTTGCGTATTGAATTGCGGCTGGTAATCCCTGAGCGCACGGAGCGTTTCGCGGTAGATGAGGCCGCCGTCAAGCGTGTATCCCCTGAGGAGCAGGGACAGGACATAGGAATGCCGCTCTTTGGGCGTTCTTGCTTCTATAGATCACCGAGGATGTATCCGCTCGGAATGCCGCTTGCGAGGGCGGTCATGGACAGAATAAAGAAAAGCGCCGCACAAAGCAGCGTAATGAGATTTATCATGTTCAGTTATCCTCCTTGTTCCTGCGTATTCTGCGGCGATAGCCGCATCCCGAAATCGTGCTGATGAAATACTGGCGCTGTCTGACCTTTTCCTCAGATCGTTCCAGCCCCGCAATGTTTTCGGAGAGCTGCTTCGATATCGATGCCAGCTTATTTAGGTCGTTGCAGGCATCGATCACAAGGTATTCCCAGCATTTAAGCTCTTTGTTGTATGCCGCCATGATCTCTCGCGCGCCCTTCTCGTCCCTGACACTTGCCATGAGCCGCTGACCTGCGCTGCGCCGATAGGAGCGGCGAAGAGTATTTGTGTCCTTATTCACGTTGTGCCGGGCCAGGATCGCTTCCATTTCATCGCTGCTGATGCGCATATCCCGCGCGAGCTTGTCAAAGATCTCATTTATCGCTTTCTGCGGGATAGGGTCATTCTGCTTCTTCTTCCGTGGCATCTTCATACCTCCTGCAATCGTTGGGTTTGATTTGGGTTTCTAATATTTCCTTGAGCAGCAGGAACTTTTCGGCGTACTCGCCGGCCTCCCGGATAGCGTCGTCAATGGCGTCGGAGCGGATGCCGCAGTAATCGATCCAAATGCGGACGGTGATATCCGTGATCTCCATTTTTCCCGCTTGCTCCATCGCCCGGTTGATGGCAACGGCGATGTCGTGCTTTTCATCCGCCTTTTTCACGCCGCGCTTATATGCCTTGGCCGCTTCCACATATTCCTCGGCCGCGTCCTCGCGCTCCTCCTCGGGAAGTTCCATGAGCCTGCGTGTCACGTCATACGCGGCGTTGACGGTGATTTCGTTGGCTGCCACGGCCTGTTTTACAAGCTCCGGCGCAGATTCGTCGATTTTCATGATCTTGCCCATAGTCCGTTCGCCGAGGCCAACGGTTTTGGCAAGCTCTTTGCGCGTATCGATAGGATCTTCACTAACGCTGTCAGCAGCGAGCGGGTTCGGCAAGGTTGCCGAACCCGCTCGGGAAGCAGCACTAACTTTATCACCTCCACCCGCGACCATTTTAGCCCGAGCTCTTGTCTCGATTTTATCCCTGAGTTTTAGCGCAACTTGCCCAATCTGATAAGTTGTGAGATTGCGCCGCCCTTTCTGCGTTCTGATTATCCATTCCATAGCGGCGAGCTTATCCTCAAAATCGAGGATAACCATGCGGTACGGAATATCATGGGCAGCGCATATGTCGTAGCGGTGATGACCGTCCACCAGCGTCATATCCTCCATGCAGATCATGGGGGAATAACAGCCATTCTTCAGGATGTCGGCAGTCAGGGATTCCCGTTCCTCGTCCGTAATGGACGGCAATAAGTCGCGCAGCTCCGGGTCAATGACCGGCGACGTGCCCGCAGGCACCAGTCTCAAGCCCGTCCCGCGAGCTTGAAGTTCTTCTTTTTCCGCGGATAGGTATTCTCTTTTGATTTTGTCCATGTGCAAAGCTCCTTATCTTTCATGCTGTTTGAGTCGTTTGACGATGCGCGCCGGGTTCGCTTCCTCATATTCCGGCGTGATAACCTTGAAATCGTCCACGTTGGGAATCAGCGCAAGCGAACCGCCGCCGTCCCATTTCATGTGGATGTTGCCGATATCGTCAACAAAAGAAACAGTCCCTCGCGCGCCCGCCGGCATCCGCTCTCCCACCATTTGCTCGTTGAGTTCTATGCGCGTTCCGGGTGTGTATCGCGCTTTGATAGCCTGTATCTGGTGTGGTTTAAGCTTTTTTTCCATGTTTTATCGCTCCATTCCGGCACGGCTTCGCTGCCGCGCCTCTAAAATGTCGAGTACGGCGTCCTTGATATCGACTGCGGAATACCCGCTGGGAAAGAAGCCCCGTAGTTCTTCTGCTTTGAAGGTGATCTTTTCGGGCTGCGCTTTCTCCCCGCGCAGAAATTGCAACACCTTTCCCTTATCCAGCGCCGAGTTCCTGGACATCTGCCTGATGGCCTTGGCCTGTGTGAGCGAGGGATATTTCCCGGTTTCCGCAATAGCCGTATACAGGGTTTCCTGTTCGGTCGGCTTGAGGTAGGAAAGCTCCACGGCGGGGTGGAATTTCAGTCTGCCGCTGTCCACAAGCTCCAGCAGTTTTGGTGTTAACTCCGTCAGGCGAAGATAGCGCATGACGTTGCGATAGTTGTCGCCGGTTTCCTCGCCAACCATCTCCGTGGCACGGCGGCCGTCCGAGACGAGTAGTCCCAGCGCCCGCTTTTCCTCCAACGCTTCCAGCTTCATCTTGAACGCAAAGGCTTTTTCGGACGGATGGATATGCGGTCTGTGCAGGTTGGAATCCACCATGATGATGGTTGCCGCATAATCCGGGAGATCTCGGACGGTAACAGGCACTTCCGTTAATCCAGCCAGCATCGCCGCCATCTGCCGTCTGTGGCCGCTGACGACCTGATACCCGCCCTCACCGTCAGGACGGCAGAGGATGGGTTCGATTACGCCGTTCTCACGGACGCTCTCCACCAATTCCCGCATTGCTTCATCCTGAACGACCTTGAAGGGATGGTTTGGAAAAGGCTTCAACCTGTCTGTGGGAAGGTTTGTAGGCAGGAGTTCCTGGCGCGCAGGCTGTTCCCGTTCTACGGTCGGCTCGAAAAGGTCATCTAACGGCCTGATGCTTATGCGTCCTGCGCTGTTCCCTCTCGGCATTCTCTATCACCTCCAGCGCCAGATTTGCGTATGCTTCGGCCACCTTGCCTTTGGGATCGTGCTGGAATATGCTTTTCCCCTCGGCGCCGCACTCGATAGCCCGGACACTTATGGGTATCTCGCTCTCGAACACCTTCACGCTGCCGCCATAGGTGGAGCGTATGAGATCGACAACATCCTTTGTGAAATTGGGGCGTTTATCCATCATGGTCACTAGCACGCCCTCTATCTTGAGGTCGGGATTCATCTTCCTGCGCACCTTGCTGTAGGTCTGGAACAGCAGTTCAAGGCCTTTTGCCGAGAAAAACTGTGGTTGGGTAGGTATCAGCACGCTGTTTGCTGCGACAAGGGCGTTGATGGTCAAAATGTTTAGACTGGGCTGGCAATCGATTAGAATGTGGTCATAGAATGGGCGGGCTGCGTCCACATATTGGCGCAGCATGTTTTCTCTGCCGTATTCGTTGATGAGCAGGGTTTCGTACCCGGAAAGCTGGATGGAGGAGGGCATGAGGTCGATACCCTCAGCATGGTGGATGATGCCCTCGGTAGGGATGATGGGCTGTTCCGCGATTGCCTTGTCGATTACGTCGGCGATGGTGTACTGCAGGTCGTCCGGGTTCTGCCAGCCGAGGCTCATGGTGAGGTTTGCCTGTGGGTCGAGGTCGATGCACAAAACCTTCTCGCCTTGCCGGACGAGGGCGGCGGCAAGATTTACCGTGGTTGTGGTCTTGGCCACCCCGCCCTTCTGGTTGGCGATTGCGATTACTTGGGACATGGGAATTGCTCCTTTCGGTGTTGTGATACCAAGCCGGGCTTGAGCGTTATCTCTCTTTTCCAGCAAAGTAATAATATTTACGGGGGAGTATGAGGGGGGAGGCAGACTGCCCCGGTTTCTTCGTTGTCAAAAAAACGGGCTGTCTGCAAAAGGGCAGACTACTCCCTGGGATGTGGCGAATTGGGAAAAAGGACAATTGTAAACAAACTGAAAACAGGTGAGAATTGGATCAAATCAAAGCAAAAAAACCGCTTCAAGGGCGCAGCCATGTGCCTTCAAAGCGGTTCAACATCAATATTCGCGCCGCTGCATCCAAAATATCTACGGTGGCCGTTCGCGCCGCGAACGCGCTTTCAGAACGAAAAAACCCAGACAACGTCTGGGCTTTTCGGGCACATATCTTTTTTGATGCACCATGATGGTAGCGGCGATGTGACTCGAACACATGACACTCCGGGTATGAACCGAATGCTCTAGCCAACTGAGCTACGCCGCCATATGGGATGCGCACATCTTACGACGTGCGCACCGTGTGGTTGCGGGGGAAGGACTTGAACCAACGACCTCCGGGTTATGAGCCCGACGAGCTACCAACTGCTCTACCCCGCGACGTATGCCGCATTGCGGCAATGATTATAATATCATGCGCGGGGAAATCCGTCAAGTGTTTTTTGGGGAAACCTTTTAAATTTTGCCGGGCAGCGCCTGCAGGCATCCAAGCAGCTCGTCGATCAGAGCCGCCTTGCTTGCTTCATCCATAAAAGACGCGCGGACGCTGTTGATATTGCAGCGGATCAGGTCGGCATAACTGAGGCCCATTTCGTGGAGACAATGGTCATATTCCTGATCCAGGTCGATGTCTGAAAGAATCATGTTGTCCGTATTGATCGTGCAGGCGACCCCCAGATCGATCAGCATTCTGAGCGGATGCGCCTCGTAAGAAGGCTGCGTTTCGCACTGAATGTTGCTTGTGGGGCAGATCTCAAGCGTAACATGATCCCGGATGGCTCTTGCACACAGCGCCCGGTCCAATGCAATGTGGTGCCCGTGCCCAATCCGCTTTGTGCCGAAATCAAGCGCCGCTTTCACGGTGTCCGGGCCTTGGCTGTCCCCGGCATGGCAGGTAAAGGGCACGCCGAGTTCGCGCGCACGCGCAAAAACGGGTGCGAAGTTTTCGAGAGGGACGATGCCCTCTGCGCCCGCAAGATCTATGCCCGCAACGCCTTGGCCAAGGAAGTCCTTGGCCAGCTCCACCGTCAGCAGGTTTTCCGCTTCGTTGACCGTTTCCGGGCCGACGCTCATGGCGCAAAGCAGAACGCCGATGCCGATCGTGGGGCAGCTGGCGGCGCCTTCCCGCACGCCCTGAAGCACAGCCTCAATCGCTTGCCGCTGCGTCAGCCCCTTACGCGTGTGCAGCTGGGGCGCAAAGCGGATTTCGGCATAGGCAAGCCCCTGTGCGGCAAGAAGCTCCACCAGTTCCCGCGCCACCCGCGTAAGCGCGGGTTGATCCTGCAGAATGGAAAGCGGCATTTCAAACCGTTTCAAGTATTCGTTGACGCTGCGGCAGTCGGCAGTGAGGATGATGAACGAGCGGAATTCCTCCAGCGTATCGGCCGGCAAGGGAATACCGCGCGCAAGGGCCAGCTCCCACGCGGTTTCCGGCAGCATGGAGCCATCCAGATGCAGATGCAAATCTACTTTGGGAAACGAATATCGGCGCATAACAAAGCTCCTTTACAGTTTATTTTAATCGGATGCGATTTCATAACAATCCGGCGTGGGCGTTTCTTTGGGCAGTAGGCGGGCCACGAGCGCCGCATCCGCCGGAAGCTCGTCCGTGATGGTCACGGTGGAGCCGGGGCAAAGGTAAAGATAGACCCATTGCGCGTCGTCCGGCAGAAGGCGGATGCAGCCGTGTGAGGCCGGCTGGCCGAGAAGCCAGAATTCGTCTTCCATCAGGTAGCGGTCATCCCGTTCGGAATAAGGCACGGAATGGAAGTAGATCCGCCCGCGGATCTGGGACCAATATTGCGCATAACAATCAAAATGCACGAAGAAAGCGAAGCGCTTGTAATCCTCGCCCATCTTAAATGTGCCGCGTGGGCTGCGGTGGCCGTCTTCGATGCCGGAGGAGCAGATCATCTCCCGCACGAGCACGGTGTATTCGCCGGCGCTGTCCTTTTCATATACGAATACCGCCTGGTTTGTGAGATCCACTACGGTGTAAAAATGATCGGGATTTTCATTGAGCCGCGCTTCTTCCGGGTAACGTCCACCCTCCCGCGTGCGCAGGCTTTTGGGGGGAAGGGGATAGTCTGCGCTTTTGTAAGGGGTTGGTTCCGGCGTGGGCGTTGGGGAAGGTGTGGGTTCCGGCGTGGGCGCGGGAGTGGGGCTGGGCACGGGAGTTGGGCTGGGCGTGAGTACAGGCGCTGCTGTTTCGGGTACGAGCGTCACGTCTACCGGCGGGTGCGCAGGCGTGGCTTGCGGGCCGAATGCGCACCCTGCACAAAGGGCCGCCGCAAGGCAGGCGGGCGCGAGAAGGCAGGCGAGGGAACGTTTCATATTTTAAATAAGGCTCCTCCATTAAATTGCTTTACCAATTTATTTTACCATGCACTGCACGCGATACACAACGAAAATCAGGATTTGCGTTGAAACAGGCGCGGCATGGTTGTAAAAATGTGGCCGTGATGCTATACTAAAAATAAATGATTTGCTGCACGAAAAAACAAAACGCAGGAAATCCTGCATTTATGGCCGAACGAAAGGGGTAGGACATGGAGCTATATGAAACGATCGCCGCAAGGCGCAGCATTCGGAAATACAAAGAGGATCCCGTCCCGCGTGAAACGCTCGACCGCGTTTTGGAGGCGGCAAGGCTTGCCCCTTCCTGGTGCAACCGCCAGTGTCACCGCTACATCGTCGTATCCGATCCCGAAACGCGCAAAACGCTCGGCGAGCTGATCGATAACCCATCTGTGGAGTGCTATGAAAAGGCGCCTTACGCGCTTGTGCTTTGCGCTGAGCCGTCCGACAGCGGGTTCAACGCGGGCAAGGAATATTATCTGGTGGATTGCGGCATCAGCATGGAACATCTCGTCCTTGCCGCTGCGGCGGAAGGGCTTGGCACCTGCTGGGTGGGCTATTTTCCGGAAAACCCGGTGCGCAACCTGCTCGGCATCCCGCGCGAGGTGAAGGTCGTGGCCATCACGCCGCTTGGTGTGCCGGATGAGGCGCCGTCTGCCCGGCCGCGTGTTCCGCTTGGAAAGATTGTTTTTGAAGGCGCATGGCGTAGGGACAATGCCTGAACGCGCCGCAAAGAGATTGCTTTTTGGCGCATTTTAGCGCCATCCCAATAATATTAAGAACAAAAAGCGAAATGCAAAGGAGTATCGAGATGAAGGCCTACATCGAATCCCTTGGAATCATCGCGCCGAAGGCGGTTTACCGCAACTTAACCCCGGCGCAGCTTGTGGAGCACGCGCTTGCGCGTGAGGAGGGCAAGCTTGCAAACACCGGCGCGCTCGTTGTAACGACCGGCAAATATACCGGTCGTTCCCCGAACGACCGCTTTGTGGTGGATACGCCCGCAATCCACGACGACATCGACTGGGGCAAGGTGAATGTGCCCATCAGCCCTGAAAAGTTCGAGGGCATCTATAACCGCATGATGGCATATTTGCAGGGCCGCGACATCTTCGTGTTTGACGGCTTTGCCGGTGCGGATGAGAAGCATCATTTGCCCGTGTGCGTGATCAACGAGCTTGCAAGCCAGAACCTTTTCATCCACCAGCTCCTCGTGCGCCCGACGGCGGAACAGCTTGCGGATTTTGTGCCCGGCTTCACCGTGATCGCGGCGCCCGGCTTCAAGTGCATCCCCGAGGTGGACGGCGTCAACTCCGAGGCGGCGATCCTCGTCAATTTTGACAAACGCATGGTCGTTATCGCAGGCAGCCAGTATGCAGGCGAAATCAAAAAGTCCGTGTTCTCCGTGATGAACTATCTCCTGCCCAAACAGGGCGTGCTTTCCATGCACTGCTCCGCGAACGTGGGTGCGGACGGCGACGTGGCGCTTTTCTACGGCCTTTCCGGCACGGGTAAAACCACCCTTTCCGCCGACCCGAACCGCATGCTCATCGGCGATGACGAGCACGGCTGGAGCGATACCGGCTGCTTCAACATCGAAGGCGGCTGCTATGCCAAGTGCATCAACCTTTCCAGGGAAAATGAGCCGCAGATCTGGGATGCGATCAAATTCGGTTCCCTTGTTGAAAACGTCATCATGGACGATGAAACCCGCGAGTTTGATTTTGCGGATGCGACGCTCACCGAAAACACCCGCGTGGGCTATCCGGTGGAGTACATTCCCAACTGCGTAATCCCCGGCGTGGCGGGTCACCCGAAGACGGTCATCTTCCTGACGGCGGATGCCTTCGGCGTTCTGCCTCCGGTTTCCCGGCTTGATAAGAACCAGGCAATGTATCACTTTGTTTCCGGCTATACCTCCAAGCTCGCTGGCACGGAGCGCGGCATCGTGGAACCGCAGACGACGTTCTCCACCTGCTTCGGCGCGCCGTTCCTGCCGCTGCATCCGTCCTTCTATGCGGAGATGCTCGGCAAGAAGATCGAGGAGCACGATGCGAAGGTTTACCTTGTGAACACCGGCTGGGCAGGCGGCAAATACGGCGTCGGCTCCCGCATGAAGCTCCGCTACACCCGCGCGATGGTCACGGCGGCGCTCAACGGCGAGCTTGAGAAGGCGGAGTTTGAGCTTGACCCCATCTTCAACGTGATGGTGCCAAAGACCTGCCCGAACGTGCCGGATGAGTTCCTGAGCCAGCGCAGGCTCTGGAAGGATCAGGCGGAATACGAAGCCACGGCGAAGGATCTTGCAGCGCGCTTTGTGAAGAACTTTGAAAAGTATTCCAACATGCCCGCAAACATTGTGAACGCGGGGCCGAAGGCGTAAAACAATTCAGCAGAAGAAATACAATGGGGCCGCAGTGAATGCACTGCGGCCCCAAACCATTTCCGGGTTACCCCTGCGTTTCCGCCGTCAGGTTGCGGCACCATTTGCCCTGCTTGTAGCGGCGATAGCCGATGAGCATACGCACCAACTGTTCGCACTGGATGATGGCAAACATGGCGGCAATCGAGGTAACCTGGAACGCATAAACAGAAAGGAACGCAAGCGGAACGCCCACAAGCCAGACGATCCCGCAGTCGAGGAACATCAGGAAAACGGAATCTCCCCCGGCCCGGATGGTGGACATGAAGATGACGTTGAAGAGCCTTGCAGCGATGCGCACGGAGAACAGCCGCACCATGAGCACCGCGCCGGATGCGATGGAAGCATCGGTCAGGCCGAAGAGGCTCACGAGCGGCTGCGCCAAGAGGGAAATCAAGAGCGCTACGCAGGCTGCAAGCACGGCGGATACGGGGAACAGATACTTTACACAGCGCTTTGCTTCCGCAAGGTCGCCGCGCCCCAACTGTTCGCCGACGATGAGTCCCACCGCGCTGTTGATTCCCTGTACCGCAACATAGAAGAAGCTGCCAACCGTATTGCCGATTTTATAAACCGACAGCGCATCGGGGCTGAGAAGGCCATATGCCTTCACATACATGGTGTTGCCAAGGCCGAAAATGGCTTCGTTGGCAATGAGGGGCAGCATCCGTTTCACAATGGGCTTAATAAAGGTACCGCTCCAGGCTGTCATCTCCCGGAAGGAGCCGAGGAAGGGCTGTTGCGTAACAACGGCATAGACGATATGCGCAAGGGCGCCGCAGGCGTTGGCGATGACGGTTGCGAGCGCTGCGCCCGCTATCCCCATCTGCGGCAGGCCGAGTTTGCCGAAAATCAAGAGGTAATTCAAACAGGCATTGAGAATGTTTACTCCGATCCCGATCATCATGGGAATTTGGGTCTGTTGGATGCTGCGGTACATGAAGGAAAACGCGCTGATGAGCGCATTGAAGAAATAGCCGAAGCAGGCGATGCGCAAATACTGCCATCCAAGGCCGATCAGCGAAGCGTCGCCGCTCGCATAAAAACGCAGCACGCCGTGCCCGGCAAATCGCGCTACAAGGAAAAACAGCAGCGCGCCGAGCAGGTTGAGCATGACCTGGAAGCCAAAACACTTTTTAAGGGAGTTCCAATCCTTTGCGCCGAAGAATTGAGAGGAATAGATGTTTATGCCGGAGTTGATGCCGAAAGAAACCGGGCCAAGCAGCATGTCAAGCTGCGTGGCAACGGCGACCGCACCCACGCCGCCCACATGGCTTACCATGATGGTGTCCACAAAGCCGGCGCCCTGGTTGAGGATCTGCTGCCCGGCGATGGGCAAAGCAATGCGCCCGATCTTTCCGTAAAAGGAGGCGGGCGCGAGATAGGTATCCTTCCATTTTTTCAACAAAGCAGCCACTGTCTGTTATTCTATACCTCTCACTTTTAAAATGCAACCGCAGGCGCGGGGAAAAGTGCAATTTGCTTTTGGGGAAAAGCATGAAGGCTTGAACGCCATTCAACAAATTCACACCAAAGGTTGAATGCGCCTCCGTTGCGCGTTTTGTACCGTACGGGTATCATAAAAGCAGGCGGCCGCCAAAGCAAAAAGGGAGGACGAAACGAATGGAATGGAAGATCGGTGAAACCATTGCGGCCTTGCGCAGGGAAAGGGGCATAACGCAGGAGGCGCTTGCGGGCGCCGTGGGCGTGTCCGCTGCGGCGGTCAGCAAATGGGAAACCGGCGTGAGCTGCCCCGATGTTGCGTTGCTTTCTCCGCTCGCACGGGCGCTGCGGACGGATGTAAACGCGCTGCTTGGATTTACGGCAAAGCCCACGGATACGGAATGCGCCGCTTATGTGAACGAGGTGGCCGCACTTGCGCTTGGAGGGGATTTGGAAGCAGCGCGGGCGCGCATCGCGGCATTGCTGCGGGAATACCCGGGCTGCCCGGCGCTGCAATACCAGCTTGCGGCGCTGCTGATGAGCCTGCCCATGTGGGGGGGCGGGGATGCGTCCGGAAGGGAACGGGAAGAAGCCAAAAAACTGCTTGAAGAAGCCGCGCAGGGGAACGATCCGGGCTATGCTGCTGCGGCCGCGCACATGCTTGCAGGGCTTTGCGTTGGGGATGATGAGCTTGCACGCGCGGAAGGGCTGTTGGATGGGCTTCCGCAGCCTGCGCCGGATGCATCGATGCTCCGGGCGCTCATCGCGGAAAAACGCGGAGATGTTGAAACGGCCAAGCGCATGCTGCAAACATCGCTCCTGCATGCCTTCAACCAAATGCAGACCTGCCTTGTGCGGCTCGCTTCCGCGCCGTTTGCAGAGCCGCAGGAAGCGCTTGCCGTCGTTCGGGTGCATGAAGCGTGCGCCGCGGCTGTGGGGTATCCTTTTTCCATGAGCGATTCGCTCTACACGGAGGCATACATCCGTCTGGGAGACCTGCCGCGCGCGGGCAAGCATTTGCTCCGGCTTGCGGAGTTCTTTTCCGCGCCGCCAAAGGAGCTTTCCTCGCCGCTGTTCTCCGCGCTTTCAAAGGGCGCTTCGGATATGAGCCGTTCGTTTCAGGCCATGCGGCGGACCTTTGCCGAAAGCCTGGCTGAGGAGGAAACGCTTGCCCCGCTGCGCGGCACGCCGGAATATGAGGCCGCGCTTGCGCTGCTGCGGGCGGATGAAAGCTGAACGCACCTTCTTGCAGCGCTCTCTCGCATCGTGATACAATGACGGGAGTAAACACAGGAGGGAGAATGTTATGCTTATTCGGAATGCAACCATCCATACCGCTGTGCAGCGCGAACCCATCGCGGGCGATGTGCTTGTGAAAGACGGCAAAATCGCTGCGGTGGGAAAGAATCTTACCGCAGAAGGCGGGGAAGTGTTCGACGCATCCGGCCTGAACCTGTATCCTGGCTTTGTGGAAGCGCATTGCCACATCGGCCTGCATGGGTACGGCATCGGTTACGAGGGCGCGGATTACAATGAAATGAACGACACGCTCGTGCCGCAGCTGCGCGCAATCGACGGCATCGAACCAACGGACCCGACCTTCCTGCAGGCTGCGCGCGCCGGTGTGACCACCGTGTGCACGGGCCCGGGCTCGGCGAACGTGATCGGCGGCACCTTTGTTGCGCTCAAGACCATCGGCACGCGGGTGGACGATATGGTCGTGCGCGACGGCGCGGCGATGAAATGCGCTTTCGGGGAAAATCCAAAGCGGTGTTACCGGGAAAAGGGCGTCTCTACCCGCATGACCACCGCCGCAAAAATACGCGAAATGCTCCTGCGTGCGCGGGATTACAAACAAAAGAAGGATGCGGGAAAGGATGTTGCGTTCGACATAAAACTTGAGGCGCTTTTGCCCGTGCTTGAAGGCAAAATGCCGCTCAAGGCGCATGCGCATCAGGCCAACGACCTGTTCACCGCAATCCGCATCGCAAAGGAGTTTGGGGTAAAGCTTACGTTGGAACACTGCACGGAAGGCCACCTTGTGGCGGAGCAGCTTGCCAGAGAGGGGTATCCTTTGGCCGTCGGCCCTTCGTTTGGCCATGCTTCCAAATTTGAACTGCGCAACAAAACCTTTGCAACCCCCGGGATCCTTGCAAAAGCGGGCGGCCATGTCAGCATCATCACGGATTCACCCGTCATCCCGCAGATGTATCTTCCGCTCTGCGCGGGGCTCGCCGTTGCAAGCGGCATGGATCGCTACGATGCGCTCCGGGCGATCACGATCCATGCGGCCGAGCACATCGGTATTGCGGAACGCGTGGGTTCCATCGAAGCCGGAAAGGACGCGGACCTTGTGCTTTGTCGCGGGGATGTAATGGAGGTTTCGGGTGAGGTAGCAGCCGTGTTTATCAACGGCAAGCCCGTCCCGATGAACGAATGATTTATTGAAAACGCTGATGGCCGGTTAACCGGCCGCAGGGCCGGCGAGCGCATAGACGTATCGCCGGCCCTGTTTTCCTGTATGGACGGCAACCCCGGCCGCGCAAAGAATGCGCAGCGCGGCCTGCGCGGCGGAAAGGCTGATCCCTGCCGCCTTTCGGAACGCCTCAGCGGTGAAGCAGGGCGGTAGCCCGGGCGGGATGAGCCGCGTGAACTGCGCGGGCGCATCCACGGAAATTTCATCCAAAAGGCCGAGCGGCACACGCACGGCCCGCGTGGCGCGGCGCTTGCGGTTTTCCCCATAGCCGTTCAGGTATTTGTATTCCTCGAGCTCCAGCATGGCGATGCGGATGCGCAGGTTCGGATGGAACAACAGCCCCTGAATGCAGCCAAGTTCCGCGAATGCGGCGGCGGGTAGGCAGCGCTTTGGGCTTTTCCGGCGGCCCGTGATTTCGCCGGTATCCGGGTCGATCCACAGCACCCATTTCACAGCGGCCACGGGGTAGACAAGCGTCACGGTATGGTGTTCGAGCAGCGCGGCCAGCTTACGCTTGAGCTTGAGAAAATTCCGGGTCTGGATCTCGATGATGCCGGCTTCGTTTTTAATATCCACGATATATCCGTCCACGGGAACCTCGTGGAACGCGCGCCGCGGCTCAAAATAGAGCTTGAGTGCAGCGTGCAGCGGGCTTTCATTGCGCGTGCCGATGCCGCCGTCTGCCGCCCCGTCTGCCGCCTTCGCAGCGGCCCGGGCAAACGCTTGCCTGTCCATGCCAAACGCCTCCAAACCAAAACCTGAACCTATTGTAACGGCGGCGCGGAGCGTTTGCAAGCGCAGCCTTGCGGGGCGCAAGGGGGTACACAAGGTGTGCGCCGTGTGATATGATAAATGATAGCTGTGCGGCTTTTTTCTGCGCGCAGCAGGAGGAAAATATGCTTTTATTACCGCTCATCGAACCATACAGATCGCTTTCGATCATCGGCATGTGTAAGAATGCGGGCAAAACGACCGTGCTTAACCGCATCCTTTCCGAGATGCAGGAAACCGGCAAAACGCTTGGCCTCACAAGCATAGGCCGGGACGGCGAAAGCGTGGATGTGGTGACACAGACGCACAAGCCTGGCATCTATGTGCGGGAAGGGACGCTGATCGCCACCGCGGTCGAAATGCTCAAATATTGTGACATTTCCCGGGAAATTGTCGGAACTACGGGCTTCCCGACGCCGCTTGGCGAGGTGGTGCTCGTGCGCGCCCGCAGCGACGGCAATGTGCAGCTTGCGGGGCCATCCATCACGGCACAGCTTGCAAAGCTTGCAGGGACCTTCTTTTCGCTTGGGGCCGATGTTGCCATTGTGGACGGCGCGCTTAGCCGCAAGACGCTCTGCGCCCCGGCGGTGAGCGAAGCCACGGTACTCTGCACGGGCGCTTCCTACAGCCGCGACATCGATACCGTGATTGAAGACACCGCGTTTGCAACCACCCTTCTTACGCTTCCGGAGCAGAGCAATTTTTCAGAGGAAGAACGCGCGGCGTGCACCGGGAAGGCGCTGTTTCACATGGAGGATGGTTCGCTTTGCCCGCTGCCGCAGGACCTGACGCTTTCCGATGCGCTCCGAAGCCCTGCCTATGCATGCGTGCGCGCGGTATATGTTTCGGGCGCGGTGACGGATGCGCTTTTGAAGCCTGTGCTGACCGCAGGCAAGCGGTTTGAGGGGCTTATCCTTTCGGTTGAGGATGGCAGCAAGCTGCTCATCAGGCGGGGGACGTATGACAAACTCGCCCTGTGCGGAATTTCGCTCGCGGTGGCGCGCGCTACGCGCGTGGCGGCAATCACCGTGAACCCGTTTTCCGCATATGGGTTCAACTTTGATAAGGATGAGCTGCTCTCTCGTATGCAGGCGCGTGTGAATGTGCCGGTGCTCAACGTGCTCGAGGATGTGCGTGTGGAGGATATGGCCTGGCATGCGGAGGATATGCGGCGCATTGCGGCCCGGGAGGAAGCGGAACGGAACACGGATTGCAGCCATTGCTGTGGAAATGAGGAACTGATATGAGCTTGAATTTTGCGCAACAGGAAAACATCGGCTTCCGCTATGTCGTGGATGCGCTTCGGTGCGATTCGCCTTACGGCGACGCGCGCGTGCGCAGGCTGCGCTTCTATGCGTCCCATGAAGCGGAGGCTCTGCTGGAGGAGCTTGGAAACGTGTGCGCCGTGATGGACACATTTGAAGCATATACGGCGGAATATGGCCGCATCGAGCGGCTGATGATGCAGCTTAAGGACATCCGCCGCTCGGTGGAACGCTGCGCGGAAGGGCCCCTCAACGAGGTGGAACTGTTTGAACTCAAGCGCTTTTTGCTTCAAAGCGAGCTGATCGCGCCCGTGTTTGCGGCGATCAACGCGGCAGCAAAGCTGCGCGGCATAGAAATCCGCGCGCAATCCGAGGCGCTTGCGCTGCTGGACCTTGATGGCCAGCATGCGGCGACCTTCTTTATCCCGGACACATATTCGCAGGCGCTGCGTGCCGCACGCAGGGAAAAGCGGCTGGTGGAAGAAGAACTGCGCCGGGCAAAGACCGAAGCGGAGCGCGCCCCGCTTATGGCGACGCGCGTGCGCGTTGCCGCGGCGGAGGACGAGGAAGAACGCGCCGTCCGCACCGCGCTTTCCGAAGCGCTGCGGCCGTTTCTCCCGGGGATTCTCGCCTGCATGGATGCCATCGCCGCATTCGATTTTACGCTGGCCCGTGCGCGGCTTGCAAGGCGGTACGGTGGGGTGATGCCGGAGCTTACGGACGGCGTGATTGAAATGGAAGAAATGCAGAACCCGCGCATCGCGGATGCCCTTGCGGAACGCAAGCGCGCGTTCACGCCCGTTTCCATTGCGGCGGGGAAGGGCGCAACCGTGATTACCGGCGCCAATATGGGCGGGAAAAGCGTTGCGCTTAAAACGCTTGCGCTGAACGCATTCGCCCTTTCGGCCGGCATTCTGCCGTTTGCGAAAAAGGCACGCCTGCCGCTGTTTGATGGCGTGCATGTCGTGTCCGAGGATCTTGAAAACGTGGATCGCGGCCTTTCGAGCTTCGGCGCAGAGATCGTGCGCTTCAACGAGGTGATGGCGGAGTGCGGCCTTGGGAACGCCGGGAAAAAAGCGGAAGGCCTGCACATGATCCTGCTCGATGAGTTCGCGCGCGGCACCAATCCGGAGGAAGGCGCCATGATCGTGCGCGCAGTCACCCGCTATCTTAACCGGCAGGACGCGGTTACCGTGCTGACCACCCATTATGACGGAGTGGCGCAGGAAGCGTCCGCACACTACGAGGTCGTAGGGCTCCGGGATATGGACACTGCCCGCGTAAAGGGAGAGATCGCCATGGCTTCGCCCGAGCAGGGTGCGGATGTGATTGCCGCGCACATGAATTACGGCCTTTACAGGGTGGAACGCGAGCAGGGATGCCCGCGGGACGCGCTCAACATCTGCCGCCTGCTTTCGCTTACAGACGAGATTCTCAGCGATATCGAGACGCTTTACTGAGCTGGGAGAAAGTGTGAATAAACCGCAAAACTTTGCGGAAAAACGCCAAAAATTCATTGACTTTCGGAAGGGCGTTTTTTATAATATATATGTGAATTGAATACCGAACTGATAGAGGCGCAGGGAGTAAGGTAGCGTGCGGATGCAAAGGGTCGGGAACCCAAAGCCGCGCGTGAATGTGTCCCCTGCCGAAAGCAAGGATGCGGCCCCGCGCGCTTTGCTTGGGCATGCCGCTGAGCGCGGTATGACTGTCATCTGAGATAGGATGAAGCGCTATCGATATGATCTTTGTCATGTCGATAGCGCGTTTGTTTTATCCCAACTCGATGGTGCGCTATTGTCAAGGCTGTACGCTGTTGGCTGCGCACCGTGCGCATCTTGTTTCACTTTGCCGGCACTGCACAGATCCTTACAAAGATAAAAACGGTTTGACCCTTAAAAATAAACATTACAACACAGGAGGCAATTATCATGGCTATTACTTCTACGATCCGGCTTAGAATGAGCGCAAAGGATGCACATTACGGCGGAAATCTGGTTGACGGTGCGCATATGGTGCATCTGTTCGGCGATGTGGCAACTGAGCTTTTGATCAAGTGCGACGGCGACGAAGGCCTGTTCTGCGCGTATGACAACATCGAGTTCCTCGCCCCCGTATATGCCGGCGACTACATCGAGGTTCATGGCGAAATCGAGCGCATCGGCAATACCTCGCGCGCGATGAAGTTTGAGGCCCGCAAGGTTGTTGTTGCCCGCCCCGACATCAGCGCATCCGCTGCTGACTTCCTTGAGGAACCCATCGTTGTTTGCCGTGCGCACGGCACCTGCGTTACCCCGAAGGACAGCCAGCGCATTTCCCACAAATAACAAAAACATTAATAATTATTAGGGAGGAACCGCGAAATGGATAAGCTTATTATCACAGCCGCCATCTGCGGCGCGGAAGTCACCAAGGACCAGAACCCCAACGTCCCTTACACTGTTGAGGAGATCGTCCGCGAAGCCAAGTCTGCCTATGATGCGGGCGCCGCGGTCGTTCACGTGCATGTCCGCGAGGACGACGGCACCCCGACGCAAAGCCGCGAACGCTTCCGCGTTTGCATGGACGCCATCAAAGCTGCGATCCCGGACGTGATCCTGATCCCCTCCACGGGCGGCGCGGTCGGCATGACTGCCGAAGAGCGCCTGCAGCCCACGGAGCTGTTCCCGGAGATGGCGACGCTTGACTGCGGCACCTGCAACTTTGGCGACGACGTGTTTGAAAACACCATGCCCACCATGCGCGCATTCGGCAAGCGCATGCTTGAGAACAACATCAAACCCGAATACGAGTGCTTTGAAATGGGCCACCTCGACACCATCCTCAAGATGGCGAAGAAGGGCCAGGTTCCCGGCGACCCGATGCAGTTCAACTTCGTGCTGGGCGTGCCCGGCTGCACCCCGGCCACGGTGAAGAACCTCTGCTGGCTCGTGGACGCCATCCCTGCCGGCTCCACCTGGACGGCCACCGGCGTGGGCCGCAGCGCTTTCCAGCTTGCCGCTCCCACCATCGTGATGGGCGGCAACGTGCGCGTCGGCTTTGAAGACAACATCTACCTCTCCCGCGGCGTGCTTGCGCGCAGCAACGGCGAGTTGGTGGAAAAGGTCGTTCGTCTCTCCCGCGAGCTGGGCCGCGAGATCGCTTCCCCGGCGGAAGCCCGCGAGATCCTGAGCCTGAAGGCTCGCTGAAGAACACCCTGCGAAGAGATTCGCATGCGCAATCCCCTTGACCAAACTTAAAAATTAAAACAAAAAACAGGAGGAAACAGAACTATGGAACTCAAAGGCAACAAGTACGGAATTCATCGCGTTATCGAGCCCAAGGGCGTGCTGACCCAGGCGGCTTACAAAATCGACAACGACATGTCCAAGGTTTATTCCAACGAGATCGTCTGCGACGTTATCTCCCTCAACATTGACTCCGCATCCTTCACCCAGATCGAAGAGGCCTGCGGCGGCGACGAGAAGAAGATCGGCGAAATGATCCTTGGCATCGTGGCGGAGCGCGGCAAGCAGCAGAACCCCGTGACCGGTTCCGGCGGCATGTTCATCGGCAAGATCGCCCACATTGGCGAAGACCTCAAGGATCGCGACCTGAAGGTTGGCGACAAGATTGCCTCCCTGGTTTCCCTGTCCATGACTCCGCTTCGCATCGACAAGATCAAGGCCATCCACAAGGATATCGACCGCGTTGATATCGAAGGCAAAGCGATCCTGTTCGAGAGCGGCATCTATGCCAAGCTTCCCGACGACATGAGCGAGCCTCTCGCCCTTGCGGCACTCGACGTGGCCGGCGCTCCCGCCCAGGCCCGCAAGCTCCCCAAGGAAGGCGACAGCGTTCTCATCCTCGGCGCAAACGGCAAGTCCGGCGTGCTCTGCGGCTATGAAGCCATGAAGGCCGTTGGCCCGAAGGGCAACGTGGTCGGCGTTGTGCGCAACCCGAAGCAGGTCGATGCTCTGATGGAGCTCGGCGTTTACAACAAGGTCATCGTCGCCTCCGCGACCGAGCCTGTGGCCGTTCTCGAAGCTGCTCTTGCGGCGAACGACGGCAAGGAATATGACCTCTCCATCTGCTGCGTAAACATCGAGAACTGCGAGATGAGCGCCATCCTGCCCGTGCGCGATGACGGTATCGTTTACTTCTTCTCCATGGCGACTAGTTTCACCAAAGCGGCGCTTGGCGCAGAAGGCGTTGGCAAGGATGTCACCATGATCGTCGGCAACGGCTACACCAAGGATCATGCCGAGATCACCCTGAACGTGCTGCGCGAGAACCCGAAACTGCGCAAGCTGTTCGACGAAAAATATTGCTAAGTTTCCCCTTGTAAAGCCCGAAAGGGCGCCGAAGCCTGCGGGAGTTACCCGCAGGTTTCGGCACATCAGAAGCGCAATTCCAAAATTTGCTTGATTTTAAAGGAGATTCCGAATATGAGACAGAGCAGAGCCAACGGTATGTTTAAGGATGTACCCGATGCGCAGTGGAACGACTGGCATTGGCAAGTTGAGAACCGCATTGAAACGCTGGAAGACCTCAAAAAACACATGACCCTGACTCCCGAGGAGGAAGAGGGCATCAAGGCGACGCTGGGCAAGCTTCGCATGGCGATCACGCCGTATTACCTCTCCCTGATCGACCTCGACGATCCCCATGACCCGATCCGCAAGCAGGCCATCCCGACGGCTGCCGAGCTACATTTCGCGCCCTATGAGGACGCTGACCCGCTGCACGAGGACATCGACTCCCCCTGCCCGGGCCTCACGCACCGCTATCCGGACCGCGTGCTGCTGCTCATCACCGACCAGTGCTCCATGTATTGCCGTCACTGCACCCGCAGGCGTTTTGCCGGCCAGCATGACTGCGCCGTCCCCAAGGCCCAGATCGATACCTGCATCGACTATGTGCGCAACCATCCCGAAGTGCGCGACGTCCTGCTCTCCGGCGGCGATTGCCTGATGCAGAGCGACGAGATGCTCGATTACATCATGACCGAGCTGCGTAAAATTCCCCATGTGGAAATCGTCCGCCTCGGTTCCCGCACGCCGGTTGTCATGCCGCAGCGCATCACGCCGGAGCTTTGCGCGATCCTGAAGAAGCATCATCCCGTGTGGCTTAACACCCACTTCAACCATCCCAACGAGATTACCGAAGAAGCCGCGCGCGCAACCGCGATGCTGGCGGATGCGGGCGTGCCGCTCGGTAACCAGAGCGTGCTGCTCGCGGGCGTGAACGACTGCGTGCATGTGATGAAGAAGCTTGTGAACGAGCTTGTGCGCATCCGCGTGCGTCCGTATTACATCTACGCCTGCGACCCGTCCCTCGGCCTCTCCCACTTCCGCACGCCGGTTTCCAAGGGCATTGAGATCATGGAAGCCCTGCGCGGTCACACCAGCGGCTACTGCATCCCCACGTTCGTGGTCGATGCACCGGGCGGCGGCGGCAAGACCCCGGTTATGCCGCAGTATGTCATCAGCCAGACCCCGCGCAAGGTCATTCTGCGCAACTTTGAGGGCGTGATTACGACCTATACTGAGCCCGAGCATTACAGCAACGAGTGCCACTGCGATGTTTGCGAAGGCAAGCGCAAGGCTGCGGAGATCACCGGCGTGGCCGGAATCGCCCAGGGCATCGAGCAGAAGTACCTCGAGCCCACGAAGCTCCTCAGGAAGGATCGCTACGCCGACAGGCAGAAGCAGAAATAACTTCATGGCGGCATTGCGGGGATGCGGGCAGCATCCCCGCCGCGCCGCACAGAGTTCCATTGGGAGGATACAATGCAGAGCAAACTGAACCTGAACCGTGAACTCGTCGATAAGGCAAGGGCAAGCGCGGCGCACATCGCCGCCGATACGCAGAGCTTCATCGACGTGCATACGACCGTTACTGTCGAGCGTGCGGTCTGCCGCCTGCTCGGAATCGACGGCGTGAACGAGATGGACGTCCCGCTGCCCAACGTGGTGGTGGATCATATGTTTGAGCGCGGCGTGCTCGCCGGCGGCGCAGCCTATTATATCGGCAACGCCATCGCTGAAACCGGCAAGGATCCGCAGGCCATCGCCGAGGCGGTGGACAAGGGCGAAATCGACCTGACCAAGCTTCCCGCGCACAGCATTTCGGAGATCCGCGATGCAATTATGCCCGTTGCAGAAGCGACCGTTGCGCGCATCCGCAGCAATGTGGCAACGCGCAACGCGTATCTGAGCGAGTTTGGTGATAAGAAGGGCCCGTACCTTTACATCATCGTTGCAACCGGCAACATCTATGAGGACATCGTGCAGGCGAAAGCCGGCGCCAAGCAGGGCGCGGACATCATCGCCGTCATCCGTACGACCGGCCAGTCCCTCCTTGACTATGTGCCCTATGGCGCAACGACCGAAGGCTTCGGCGGCACATACGCCACCCAGGAGAACTTCCGCCTGATGCGCGCGGCGCTTGACGAGGTGGGCAAAGAAGAAAAACGCTATATCCGCCTGTGCAACTACTGCTCCGGCCTGTGCATGCCGGAAATCGCCGCGATGGGCGCGCTTGAGCGCCTGGACGTGATGCTCAACGACGCGCTTTACGGCATCCTGTTCCGCGACATCAACCCCCAGCGCACAATCATCGACCAATATTTCTCCCGCGTGATCAACTCCTTCGCGGGCGTCATCATCAACACCGGCGAGGATAACTACCTCACCACGGCAGACGCAGTGGAAGAAGCGCACACGGTGCTTGCATCCCAGTTCCTCAACGAGCAGTTCGCGGTCTGCGCGGGCATGCCCGAGGAGCAGATGGGCCTTGGCCATGCGTTTGAGATTTCTCCGGATGTGGAAAACGGCTTCCTGTATGAGCTCGCGCAGGCGCAGATGGCCCGGGAGATTTTCCCGAAGGCGCCGCTTAAGTACATGCCGCCCACGAAGTTCATGACAGGCAACATCTTCCGCGGCCACGTGCAGGATGCGCTGTTCAACATGGTCACAATCATGACCGGCCAGAAGCTGCATCTGTTGGGCATGCTCACAGAAGCCATCCACACGCCGTTCATGAGCGACCGCGCTCTTTCCATCGAGAATGCGCAATATGTGTTCCGCACCATGCAGGACCTTGGCAGCGAGCTTGTGTTCAAGGACGGCGGCATCATGCAGACGCGCGCAAACGAGGTGCTTACCAAGGCGACGGATCTCCTTGGCGAGATGGAAGACATCGGCCTTTTCGGCACGCTGGAGCGCGGCACGTTCGCGGACATCAAGCGTTCCCGCGATGGCGGCAAGGGCCTTGCGGGCGTCGTGCAGAAGGACGACTGCTACTTCAACCCGTTTATTGAGCTGATGAAGGGGGACAAGTAAATGAGCAGCGGATTGTATAATACCCATAAAGCAGATTTTGATAAGACGCTGGACCTGACGAAGCTCAAGCCTTACGGCGATACGATGAACGACGGTAAGGTTCAGATGAGCTTCACCCTGCCCGTAAAAAATGACGACAAGGGCACCGAAGCTGCGCGCATCCTCGCAAAGAAGATGGGCCTTATGGAACCCTCCGTGGCGTTCAACCAAAGCCTCGATGCGGAGTACACTTTTTATGTGGTGTACGGTTCCTGCTCCCATACGGTGGACTACACCGAAATCCATGTGCAGGCCGTTGAAACGACCACAATGGAAATGGAAGAGTGCAACGAATATATCCGTGAGCACATTGGCCGCAAGATTGTGATAGTCGGCGCTTCCACCGGCACCGACGCGCACACTGTGGGCATTGATGCGATCATGAACCGCAAAGGCTTCGCGGGCCATTATGGCCTTGAGCGCTACGAGATGATCGAAGCCTACAACCTGGGCGCGCAGGTTCCCAATGAGGAATTTGTTAAGAAGGCTGTAGAGCTCAATGCAGACGTGCTGCTTGTTTCCCAGACTGTCACGCAGAAGGACGTGCATATCCAAAACCTTACGGAACTCATTGAGCTGCTTGAGGCCGAGGGTGTGCGCGACCGGTTTATCGTCATCTGCGGCGGCGCGCGCATCACGCACGAGCTTGCCAAGGAGCTTGGCTACGATGCAGGCTTTGGCCCGCAGAAGTATGCCGATGACGTCGCTTCCTTCGCAGTGGAGGAAATGGTCAAACGCGGGATGGGCAAATAAGCCTGAGCGCATGGGCGCCGGGAGCTTAAGATCGTGCAAAAATTAACGTCCATACGTTATAATAATAACGCAAGACTTTCAGGACGGAATACGATATGATAAATAGGCAGCCTGAAGTTTGGCGGATAGGAACAATACCGTAAGGAGGTTAAGAAATGCAGAATATTCTCGTGGAACGGCATGGCAGCATAGCGGTGCTTACTGTCAACCGTCCGCGCGCGCTCAATGCGCTTAACACCGAAACCCTGACAGAGTTGGAACACGCATTGCGCGAAATTGAAGCGGATGATTCTGCCCGTGTGCTCATCGTGACAGGCACGGGGCAAAAGGCGTTTATCGCGGGTGCGGACATCGGTGAAATGGCCGATCTGGATGCAAAGGGGGCAAAGCGGTTTGCAGCCGTGGCGCACAGGGCGTTCAATGCGCTTGACGACCTGCGCGTGCCCACCATTGCAGCAATCAACGGATATGCGCTTGGCGGTGGGCTGGAGCTTGCGCTTTGCTGCGATATCCGCCTTGCGGCGGAAGGGGCGAAGGTGGGCCAGCCGGAAGTGACGCTCGGCATCACGCCGGGCTTCGGCGGCACGCAGCGCCTGCCTCGTGTGGTTGGCGCGTCGTATGCGATGCAGTTGGTCCTTACCGGCAAGCCCATCCCCGCTTCGGAGGCATTGCGCATCCGCTTGGTGAACGCTGTGTATCCAGATGCGGAGCTGATGGACAAAGCCATGGAAATGGCCGGGCAGATTGCGGGAAACGCGCCCATTGCGGTGCAGGCCTGCAAACGTGCGATCAGCACGCGCGTGGATCGTTTCATTGATGTGGATCTTGCGACGGAAGAGGAACTGTTCTCCTTCTGTTTCAATACGGAGGACCAGAAAATGGCCATGCGCGCTTTCCTGGAAAAGAAGCCGCGCGGAAGCTTTAAAGGGGAGTAACCATGGAGCTGATCTTTGTCATTGGCGCGGGGACGATGGGCCTCGATATTGCGCAGACATTTGCACAGGCGGGGTACCCCGTTACGGTACGCGATGTGAGCGAAGAAATCCTCACGCGCGCAAAAGCGCGTCTGGTAAGCGGGCTTGAAAAGCGCGTTGCACGCGGCAAGCTTGCGCGGGAGGACGCGGATGCGCTCCTTTCCCGCATCGCATTCACGACGGAGCTGGCCTCCGCAAAGGAAGCGGCGCTCGTCATTGAGGCGATTGTGGAGCGTGCGGATGTGAAGAAAAGCGTTTTTCAGGAGCTGGATGGCATCTGCTCCGCAGAAACGATTTTTGCAAGCAACACTTCGTCCATCTCCATCACGGACATCGCATCCGCAACGAAGCGGCCGGATCGCTGCATCGGTATGCACTTCTTCAATCCGGCAACGGTAATGAAGCTTGTGGAGGTCATCCGCGGCGTGGGCACATCGGACGAAACGTTTGCCGCCGTGCAGGCGTTTGCCGTGGCCATCGGGAAAGAACCGGTGGAGGTCAAGGAATGCCCCGGCTTTGTTGTGAACCGCATCCTCATTCCCATGATCAACGAGGCCGTGGGCCTCTATGCGGAAGGGATCGCTTCGGCGGAGGGGATTGACACGGCCATGCGCCTTGGCTGCAACCACCCGATGGGACCGCTTCAACTCGGCGACCTCATTGGCCTTGATGTGGTGCTCGCCATCATGGATACGCTTTTTGCGGAAACGCACGACGGTAAGTACCGCGCGCATCCGCTGCTGCGCAAATATGTGCGCGGCGGCATGCTCGGCCGAAAGACCGGGCGTGGCTTTTACGACTATAACAAACAGTAAACAAAAAAGGGAAACCCTTACATTAATTTAGGAGGAACTATGGATTTCACGCTTTCCAAACAGCATCTGCTGCTCCGCGACATGTATCGTGCATTCGCGGAGAACGAGGTCAAACCCCTCGCTGAGGAGGTTGACGAGGAAGAACGCTTCCCGATGGAAACCGTTAAGAAGCTTGCGCGCTACGGTTTCATGGGCATTCCGTTCCCGAAGAAGTATGGCGGAGCGGGCGGCGATGTGCTCGCATACGCTATGGCGGTCGAAGAGCTTTCCAAGGCCTGCGCGACCACGGGCGTTATCGTCTCCGCGCACACTTCTCTCTGCTGCGCGCCGATCTATGAGAACGGCACCGAAGAGCAGAAGATGCAGTACCTGCCGAAGCTCCTTTCCGGCGAATGGATCGGCGCGTTCGGCCTCACTGAGCCCAACGCGGGCACGGATGCTTCCAGCCAGCAGACGACCGCGGAACTGGTTGACGATCATTACGTGCTCAACGGCACCAAGATCTTCATTACCAATGCGGGCTATGCGCATGTGTACATCATCTTCGCTATGACCGACAAGAAGGCGGGCAACAAGGGCATTTCGGCGTTCATCGTTGAAAAGGACTTCCCGGGCTTCTCCGTTGGCAAGAAGGAGAAGAAGATGGGCATCCGCGGCAGCGCGACCTGCGAGCTGATCATGGAAAACTGCATCGTCCCCAAAGAGAACCTGCTCGGCAAAGAGGGCAAGGGCTTTGGCATCGCCATGAAGACGCTGGACGGCGGCCGCATCGGCATCGCTTCCCAGGCGCTCGGCATCGGCGAGGGCGCGGTGGAGGAAACCATCAAGTACGTTCAGGAGCGCAAGCAGTTTGGCAAGCGCCTGTCCCAGATGCAGAACACGCAGTTCCAGCTTGCGGACATGCACACCCGCATGCAGGCGGCTCAATTCCTTGTGTATTCCGCCGCCATGAAGAAGCAGGCCTTTACCGAGGCTGCGCTTGCCGGCAAGAAGGCGCCCGCCTACTCCATGGATGCGGCAATGGCCAAGCTCTTTGCGGCGGAAGCGGCGAGCGACGTGACGCGCCGCGCCGTGCAGCTGTTCGGCGGCTATGGCTACACCCGCGAATATCCCGTGGAGCGCATGATGCGCGATGCGAAGATCACCGAGATCTACGAGGGCACGAGCGAAGTCCAGCGCATGGTCATCGCGAGCAACCTCGGCGTGAAATAAGCAAGGAGGTAAAGGTAAAATGAAAATCATCGTTTGTGTTAAGCAGGTTCCCGATACCTCCGGTAAGGTTGCCGTGAACCCCGATGGCACGCTGGACCGTGCGTCCATGCAGACCATCACCAACCCCGACGACCTGAACGCAGTGGAAGCGGCGCTCGCGCTCAAGGATGAGACCGGCTGCAAAGTCGTGGTTGTCACCATGGGTCCCCCGCCGGCAGAAGGCATGCTGCGCGAGATCCTCGCCCGCGGCGCGGATGAAGCCGTTCTTGTTTCCGGCCGTGAGTTCGGCGGTTCCGATACCTACGCCACCTCCCAGATCCTTGCCGCTGCAATCAACCGCATCGGTGTGGAGCCGGAAGACATCATCATGTGCGGCCGCCAGGCCATCGACGGCGACACCGCGCAGGTCGGCCCGCAGATCGCGGAGAAGCTCGGCCTGCCCCAGGTCACCTATGCTGCGGACATCCACAAGGATGGCGACTGCATTACCGTTAAGCGCATGCTGGAGGACGGCTACATGACCATTCGGGTCAAGACGCCCTGCCTCGTGACCTGCATTAAGGAGCTCAACGAGCCCCGTTATATGAGCATCGGCGGCGTGTTTGAATGCTACGACAAGCCCATGGCAGTGTTCGATTACGAAGCGCTGAAGGACGATCCCCTGATCGATCCCACGACCATCGGCCTCAAGGGCTCTCCCACGAACATCCTCACGTCCTTCACCCCCCCGCAAAAGGGTGCAGGCATGATGCTCCCGGGCGCTGAAAAGGCGGATTGCGAGAAGCTCGCGGGCATGCTCGCGGCAAAGCACATCATCTGAGAAAGGGGTTAACTGAGAATGGCTACGTTTAACAATACCGATCTGGCTGCTTTCAAGGATGTATGGGTGTTCTGCGAGCAGCGTCAGGGCAAACTGATGCCCACCGATTTTGAATTGATCTCCGAAGGCCGGAAGCTTGCGGACGAGCTCGGCGTGAAGCTGTGCGGCCTGCTGCTCGGCGACAACGTGGAAGGCCTTGCCAAGGAACTTGGCGGCTATGGCGCGGACGAGGTGATCGTTTGCGAAAGCCCGTTGCTGAAGGACTACACCACCGATGCTTACACCAAGGTCATCTGCGATGTGATCCGTGAACTCAAGCCCGAAGCGTTCCTGATCGGCGCAACCAACATCGGCCGCGACCTTGGCCCCCGCTGCGCAGCGCGCCTGCACACCGGCCTTTGCGCGGACTGCACGCACTTGGATGTGGATATGGGAAGCTACAAGAGCTTCCTGCGCGAAAGCTCCACGCTGCCCGAGGAGCGCATTGAAGGTACGTCCAAGGCGAAGGTGCTGGGCCAGGATCATGACGTTTCCCGCGACATGAAGATGACCCGCCCGGCGTTTGGCGGCCACCTGATGGCCTCCATCATCTGCCCGCGTTTCCGCCCCAGCATGGCGACGGTTCGCCCGGGCGTGATGAAGAAAGCTCCCTTTGATCAGGCCAAAGCGGATGCCTGCAAGATCGTGAAGCCGGAGTTCTCCCTGACGGAAGCCGACCTTAAGACCGAAGTGGTCGAGGTCGTCAAGGCTGCGAAGAAGCTCGTTGACCTCGTGGGCGCGGACTTCGTCGTTTCCGTTGGCCGCGGCATCAGCCGCGATGTGCAGCAGGGCATCAAGCTTGCGGAAGAGCTTGCAGAGGAGCTTGGCGGCGTTGTCGGCGGTTCCCGTGCGGCGATTGACGCGGGCTGGCTGAGCGCCGACCATCAGGTCGGTCAGACCGGCAAGACCGTGCACCCGAAGGTGTATGTTGCCCTTGGCATTTCCGGCGCGATCCAGCACAAAGCCGGCATGCAGGATTCCGAGTGCATCATCGCGGTGAACAAGAATGAAACCGCTCCCATCTTTGAGGTTGCGGATTACGGCATCTGCGGCGATCTGTTCAAGGTTACCCCGATGCTCATCGAAGCGATCCGCGCCGCAAAGGCTGCAAAATAAGGCATAAGCCTTCTGAAGAAAGCGCTCATCCGTACCTCCCTTCGGATGGCGCTTTTCTTTTATCCGGACTTTATGGTATGATAAGCGCAGAACGAACTGATGGAGGAATCAAGGATCAAGCAATGAACCCCGAATGGAACGAAAAGGAGCATGCATATCCGGTGTATGTGGATGTGAGCATGTGCAATGCGGCAGGCGCACTGTATCCCGCCGCTTATCAGCGCATTGCCGTGGAGACCATCGGCAGGCATTTGGAGAACATGAAAATCGATACGCCCCGCATTGCGGAGCAATACGGCGTGGCATGGGTGCTTCTTTCCATGAGTATCGAACTCATGCGCCCTTTGCATATACAGGATAGACTTACCATCCGTACATGGCACACAAGCTGTGCGCTGCCCACTTTCCGCAGGGAGATCGCTTTTTATGATGCAGCGGATACGCTCGTTGCTGTGGGCGCAACGTTTTCTTCCCTGTTGGAGGTGAAAACGCATCGCCTCTGCATGAACCGCGCTGTGCTTGCACGGTTTGATCTGCCGGGCGGCGAGGAACTGCTGCGCGCGGAAAAACGCTTTTCGGAGCATGCCGCGTTTACCGAAGTGGAGCGCCGCGCTGTGCGCCCAAGCTGGATTGACGGGCTCGGGCATGTAAACAATGAGCGGTATGGAGAGTTCGTTTATGATGCGCTGACCGCAGAGGAACGCAGCCGCCTCAGCGCGCTCAAACGGCTGGACATTTGGTTTAAGACAGAGCTGACGGAAGGGGAAAGCTTTGCCATGGAACGCGCTGAAACAGGAGAAGCCGTGATCCTCCGCGGCATAATTCAGCCGGCAGGGCGCGAATCCTTCCTTATGAAATTAACGTTTTAGATGATGGAAAGTATGGAACAGAACTTTAAAGGCTTTGAGCCGGATACCTACCGGTTTTTAATGGAACTGGGCTTCTATAACGAGAAGCCGTTTTTTGATGCGAACCGCGCGCGCTGCCGCCGTGTGGTGCAGGAGCCGATGCGCGCGCTTGCAACGGATCTCATCCCCGCCGCGCTCGCGATGGACCCCGGATTCAACACGCGCCTTACGACCGTTGTTTCGCGCATGAACCGGGATACGCGCTTTTCCAAGGACAAGCGCCCGTACCGTGACCATGGCTGGATCGGCTTCCGGCATCCGGATACGCGCACGAGCGAGAGCCTTTGCGTGTATTTTGAGATTGATCCGGACGGATATGGCTATGGCATGGGGATGTATGACGCCAACCCGGCGCTGATGAAGCCCTTCCGTGCGCGCGTGCTGGCTGACCCGGAGCGGTTCCTTGCGATTCTTGCGGACCCGCGCCTTGCCGGGTTCGAGGTGCGTGGAGAACCGTACAAGCGGGACCACTTCCCGGATGCGCCGGAGGCTGTGAAACCCTACATTAACCGGAAGGGGATCAGTTGGTGCTTTTACAGCAAGGATCTGAAGAAAACACTTGAACCTGCTTTGCTCGATGAGGTTCTGGATGGCTTTGACGCCATGAAGCCGCTCTACCGCTTCGTGCAAGGGATGGAGGTTTAAAAACAAGGAGGAAAGCGGAAATGAAGGTATTGTTGCTCAACGGCAGCCCGCATGAGAAGGGCTGCACCCATACCGCGCTTTGCGAGGTTGCAAACACGCTGGAGCGTGAGGGCGTATCTGCTGAAATCTTTTGGGCCGGGGACAGGCCGGTTCAGGACTGCGTGGATTGCGGCGCATGCAGGACGCTGCATGCCTGCGCCTTTGAGCAGGATGGCGTGAACCAATTCCTTGTGAAGGCGAAAGCAGCGGATGGCTTCGTGTTTGGAACGCCTGTGTATTTTTCGCATCCGGCGGGGAGCATTCAATCGTTTCTTGACCGGGCGATGTACGGGTGCAGGGATTTCTTTGCACACAAACCGGGCGCGGCGGTTGCCGTTGCGCGGCGGGCAGGAAATGTCGCTTCAGTGGATGTGCTGAACAAGTATTTCACGCTGGCGCAGATGCCGGTGGTTTCTTCTTCCTACTGGAACGTGGTGTTCGGGCAAACGCCCGATGAAGTCATGCAGGATTTGGAAGGCCTGCAGATCCTGCGCAACCTCGGCAGAAACATGGCGTGGCTCATGAAATGCATTGAGGCGGGGCGTGCGCAGGGCGTGCTTGCGCCGGAGCGGGAGCATGGAGCTGTGACGAATTTTATCCGATGACAGAACAGAAGCAAAAGAGGGGGTGCTGCGGGGATGTGTGCGCTGTGTTCATCCACGGCTTCATGGGAAGCCCCGCGCAGTTTTCCCGGCTCGCTGAGGTTGCCCGTGCAGCCGGTTCGCAAAGCCGGCTGATTACACTGCCCGGGCATGGAGGCGGCGTGCGGGAATTCATGCGCGCGGGCCGCAGCGCGTGGCTGGCGCATGTGGAAACAGAGCTTGCCGCCCTGCGCGCGCAGCATGAGAAGCTGCTCTTGGTTGGGCATTCTATGGGCGGTCTGCTGGCCATCAACGCGGCGGCAAAGCAGCCGGAAGGGATCGCAGGCATCCTAGCGCTGGCGCTCCCACTGTATCTGCGAGCAACGGCCAATGGGCTGCGGATCCGCATCCATTCGGTTCTTCCCGCCCGCCCGGAGGAAGATCCGCGCGTTTGTGCTGCACGGGAACTGCGCGGCGTACAGGGGGTTACGCTTTGGAACGCGCCGGCGCTGGTTCCGAATTCGCTTGGGCTGCTTCGCCTGATGGCGCAAACGCGAAAGGCACTGCCGAACCTTGCAGTGCCCTTGAACGTTATAAACTCGGCAGAGGATGAGCTCGTTTCCCGGCGCTCCCTTGCGTTTGTGCGGGAGAGGCTGCCCAAGGCATCGGTTTTTGAACAGCGTGAATCCAGCCATTTCTGGTATAGTGAAAACGATAAAACAGAATTGGAACAACACCTTGTGCAGGCGCTGCAAAGCGCAGCGGCGCAAGGCGGAAGCTCAAACGCAGAGGTCAAGCATTTCGCGCAAACCCCAGATACCGCGTTCCCTGAAAGGTGAGCCGGCCGCAATCGCCTTCGGCGAGCATGCCGTATTCCTGGCCGGAAACGCAAAGCTCCATGCGGTCCCCGCTTTCTACCTGAAAAGTGACATAATAGGTGGTGGAAGTATGGTGATGGTGCATGCCTGCGCTGCCGGTATTGTGCATGCTTGATGTGGTGCTGATGCGCTTTGTTATCACGACCGCATCCACCGTCAGCCGGGGTGAAGCGTTGTTCTTCCCCCACTGTGCAATGCTTTTAATCACTGTAAAAAGGATCATGCCGAAAACAAGCACGAACATGATCGTGAACAGGATGGAAAACCCGTCGAATCCAAAGCCAAAGCCCATCATGCACCACTCCTTTCAAGAAAGGCAAAAGCCGGGATGTTATTCGGAGAGCAGAAGCGCAACACAGGCGCTTCGCTCAGCCGGGGAAGTTTCCGCGCTCAGCATTGCGCCCATGAGCATCGTGAAAAAGAGCGAGGAGCGATCCCGCAAGCGCCGTGCGCTGTCCGATTGCACCTTGAGCGTGCCGACCTCAAGCATGACCGTCCACTTTTTGAGCTTGTCCTCCATGAGCGCCGCAAGCCCGGGGTTGTCCAGGCAGCTTTCGGTGAAAAGCACAACGTGCAGCCTGCGCAGAGCCTCATCTTCCAACAGCGCCTCCATAAGCAGGAGCAGCGCTTCATCCATCGGACAATCGCGTGAGAGCGTTTCAACCCAGCTTAAAAGCAGATCCGTCACACGCGCGCCGTGCGTTTGGGCAATGTCGTTCACAAGCGCTTCCTTTGTGGGATAATAATAGTAAAGCGTACCCTTGGAAAGCCCTGCCGCCTGCGCGATGTCGTTCAGGCTCGTGCCATGGATGCCGGCGCGCGTAAATAGCTGCGCGGCTGTGCCCAAAATGGCAGCCTGTACGCTTTCATAGCCATCATGTTTTCCCCGCATGCGCTCATCCTCCCCATTGGCGTTCCGGCCGGCGGCCAATATTAAATCCAGTATACGCAGGCCTGCGGCAAAAATCAAGAGAAGATGCGCATGCAGCAACCGGAAACGGGCAGGATATTCGAAGAATAAGCTCATTGATTAATAATCGGAATCTGCTTTATTAACTTTTCTTTATGCATGTTTTCAAACAATACTTCCTTTATTCGTGGCTCTGAATTAATAAACTCCATCACAATATGCTTATACAGTGTTTTTCTTTGTTCACATATTTCTAACTGTGTATCCAAATCCTTTAGCATTTCCCAGGTACAGCTACTACAAAATTGTGCTGCCCAACACTTGCTACACTTTGGTACAGCATCTTTTGTAAGACTTCGTTTTATTTTAATTTCATTATCTAAAATCAAGTTTCCAAGTTTATATTCAGGAGTTTCTACATAACGATGGCATGGATAATAGTCTCCATTTCCATCCACGCATAGAGAGCGATATCCCGATGAACAATGAACATCATTTCTGATCTTTTTATTAAACAATTGCCTTACAACTGATGCCGTCAGGCAAAGTGCGTTAAACTCAAGCGGAGTCTTAATATCACCTGCAAAAACATTACTTATAGCCTGCCGAATCATATTCGTGTTAGCATTCAATGACTCTTTATTTATTGGGCTTAGGTAGGAATCAATACAGTCCGCAATCATAACCATAGAAACCCCCGTAATTTCTTTTATTGTATTTACTATCTCAAATCTCTCCAATCCCATTTCTTCATGAACACAAGTATACGTTGTTTCTATCATCTGTGGCAGTACTCCATATGCTTTCATTTTATTCAGATTACTGAGTATGGTATCATATGTTCCTTTTCCATTTTTATCAACTCTTAGCTTATCATTGATTTCCTTAGGTCCATCTAAACTAATTGTCATTTTAATATTAAATTCTTTGATGGTTTCAAGTAATCCATCCGTAAGAATGGTTCCGTTTGTAACAATGAAAAATTCTGGCATTATCTCTAATCCACCATTTTCATGCAAAGTCTTAGCATGTTTACATACTGTTCTGATTGTTTCCCAGTATACAGTTGGTTCACCGCCAAAAAAAGATATATGTTCAATTTGACGTATACCTTTTTCTACTATGCTGTCTAAAATGGCTATCCCCATTTCATCAGTCATTACAGAATTAGTTTCTCGTCTGTATGTTCCCTCCACTGCATAGCAATAATTGCATTTTAAATTACAGCCCAGTTGTATCATCAACCTAAGCTCTGCTATCTTTTTTGTTATATTCATATGCATTGTAGAGACACTATTTGTAAAGTGTCTCGTTTCAAAGTGCTTATTGCAGAAATCCAGTAACCCTGCTTCCTCATTAGGAAGAAGTCTGCCTTTTTGGTAATCTTCTATCCAGCATTCAATCTTCTTAGCATTGTCCTCGGTTAGGATAAAAACTTCATTTGTAAGTTTGTTGAACAAAACTGCATTCTCATAATTCTTATCGCGCACCACATAAACATTATTAATCATTTTAATACTATCTCCTATTCTATTTAATGTAGTTGTATAAACACTCGTCAGTTAATTTATTTTGGTATAAAACCACATAACTCACATTAGATTGACCAATCGCTCCCAACACTATTGGTAGTTTATAATTAATTTTTTTCGCAGTTTCACCTAAAGACAAAAGGAACTCTTTGTCGGTAGGCGATAGCTTCAATGTTTCATCATTTTGGGATGGATGAGTATGCAATAATATATATGTTAAATTTCTTTTTGCAAATTCTTTTAAACTTCCATATAACATTAGTCTGTTTAGTTGGAGTTTATAATGAGAAGATACTTCAGTATATTTTTCAAGTGATGTACCCTCTTGAATGACAATACGTTTTTTTATTCGGCAGAACTTTCCAACACATATAAATGCTCTTTCAAATTCATTTTCAGTTCTGTGCTGCTTAACTACGTTTTCCAGAACTCCATTTGGATCAAATAAATTCATGATTTTCACTTTCCAATCAAGAACAGGCCATAAAAATATCCGCGTTGT
>ULWN01054609.1_pt1 | contig 51552 bp, 43 predicted proteins | sample 1960371 | NCBI WGS metagenome assembly ULWN01 (sample SAMEA4835813, study PRJEB28245) | human gut metagenome | biome: gut microbiome; material: fecal sample | place: Denmark | collected 2008 | reverse complement strand
CGGGGAATACGATTTTGGGAGATTAGCAAGCAAATCCGGTGTTGCTACACACGGAGATTTTCGACTTAGGGAACCCCTACCCCTAAGTCAAAAATTGCTTGTTGGGAAGTCTCCCAAACCCTCTGAAAATACGAAAGGACGGTGCGCCTATGGCGAATAGAAAAAGACCGATTATCCTGCGGCTGGCGGTCACGCAGGAGGAAAAAGACATCATTGAAAGCAAGATGAAAATGCTGGGGACAAAGAATTTCGGAGCTTACGCCCGCAAGATGCTGATCGACGGCTACATCATCAACGTGGACTATACGGAAACGAAAAAGCTGATTGCCGCTGTCAATAAGATCGGGGCAAATATCAATTCCATCTGCCGGAGGATGAATGCGACAAGTCACTTTTATAAGCAGGACATTGACGAGCTGAAGGAGAAGTTGGATCAGGTATGGCGGTCACTAAAATCAAAGCTATCCGAGGAACTGTAAACAAAGCCCTCGACTATATTATGAACCCCGGCAAGACCGAGGGGCAGCTCTATGTTACCGGCTATGCCTGTTCTCCAGAAGCCGCCGCACAGGAATTTGAGTTTACGCGGAGGGTAGCATCTAAGAAAGGCGTGGACGAAATAAAGATCAAAGCCCGACACGTTATCCAGTCCTTTGAGCCGGGAGAAGTCACGCCGGAGATCGCCCATGAAATCGGAAAGAAATTTGCAGATGAGATCCTCAAAGGCAAGTACGAATATGTGCTTACGACACATACCGATAAGGGTCACGTCCACAATCATCTGATTTTCAATGCCGTGGATTTTGTAGACCATCACGCATACAAGAGCTACAAGAAAATCTACTATGATATGCGTGAGGTCAGTGACCGGCTTTGCAAAGAATACGGCCTCTCCGTTATCCCGCCCAACCAGAACAAGGGCATGGACTACAAGGAATATACCGAGGCAAAGCGCGGGACGAGCTGGAAACAAAAACTCAAACAGACCATTGACCAGAACATCATCATCGCAAAGGACTACGATGATTTTCTGCGGCTTATGCGGGAGGCTGGCTACGAGATCAAGACCGGCAAATATATTTCTTTCCGCGCCGAAGGGCAGGAACGCTTCACACGTTCAAAGACCATCGGAGAAAACTACACGGAAGAAAATATCCGCGAACGCATCAAAGGGAGGTCTTCACGGAAACGTCAGATGCAGACCGGGAGAAAAGGTATCTCCCTTATCATCGACATCCAGAACAGCATCAAGGCTCAGGAGAGCAAAGGTTACGAGCATTGGGCGAAGATCAACAACCTCAAAGAAGCGGCGAAGACTATCAACTTCCTCACAGAGAATAATCTGCTGCAATACTCTGACCTCGAAGCCAAGGTTGCAGATATTCATTCGTCGTTTGCGCGTACCGGCGACGATCTGAAACGGGTGGAGGCACGGCTCCGGGAGGTCCAGCCTCTTATCAAAAACATCTCTAACTACCAGCGGCTAAAACCCGTAGCCGATGCACTTGCCAAGGCAAAAGACAAAGCTGCTTTCCGAGAAAAGCATCAGGCGGAGCTTGTAATCTACGAGGCAGCGCGGTCTACACTCAAAGCCATGCAGGGTGACAAGAAGCTCCCCAGCTTGAAGTCACTCCAAACCGAATTGCAACAACTCCAAGACGAGCAGCAGCGGCTTTACGATGAACGTACCAAGCTAAAAAAACAAGCAAAGCAGTTCGACACCATCAAAGCAAATGTCGATATTTTCCTCTCTCTCGACCGTGAAGACGAGAAGGAAAAGCAACGCGATACCCAGCGGTCATAAGTTAAGAAGCCCACCATTTCCCTGAAAGAAATGGTGGGCTTCTTCTCTGCGCGAGATGCTGATGGAATGATTCGAGATGTTGATGTTTTTCTTTTAATCTTTGACGATACCCATTGAAATCGTGACGCAAATCGTGTATAATATTAGAGTCCGTTATTGTTCGCAGAAATGGAGGGGCGATTATGAGAATCAGCTATAAGAAACTCTGGTTGATGCTGGTGGAGCGTGAAATAAACAAGGCTTCCTTTCGGAAAGAGCTTGGGCTGTCTGCCGGAACATATACAAAGCTGAACAGGGGCGAGGAAGTTTCCCTCTCCATCCTGCTGAGGATTTGTGACTATTTGAACTGCGATATAGGAGATATTTGCGAGGCCGTGCGCAAATGAGTCCTGATTATCGGACAGGTGAGCTGCTATAATTCAGGATGGGAGAAATTATGCGATGATGCAAGCACAAAAATATAATGGAGGGCTGACCTCTGAGCAATTCCTTTTCTATGAAATCAGGATTGCAGTAAAATTCTATCTGGATGGAAAGACGGTTGATGAAGCGGTCTCTCTCATTAAGCAAGACAACCTCTTTCAATATCCGACAGAAAGAAAAATATCAAAGATGACGCGGGTATGCTATCGTCGTTTGGATGCGCTTGACAACAAAACACTTGTCGAGGAACTCGCCAATGCCCCAGCGGAGATTGCCAAGCAGATCAACCTCTATGCAATGATGCGGTACAATCGTCTGGTAAGGGAATTTATGACGACGGTAATCGGCGAGAAATTCCGCAATCAGGACTTTGCTTTTTCCCGTCGTGATCTCAACACATTCTTCACCCGGCTTCAGGAGCAGAACGACGACGTAGCCTCATGGAGCGAACAGACAGTGAACAAGATCAAAGGTGTCCTTGTGAAGTCTCTCGTGGAAGCTGGACATCTTGACAGTTTCAAATCGGAGACGCTTAATCCCGTCTTCCTTAGTGAAGAACTGGAAAGCGGCATCCGCGAAAACGGAGACTTCGAGGCGCTCCCCGCCTTTAACTGTTTTAGATAGGAGGCCGACGGAATGAGTAACATTTTGCAGGACTTAGATAGAATTAAAGGCCGTATCTCTGATCCGAGCTTCCTGAACAATAAGGGACTGAGCAACGAGGTCGGCATCCATGTATTCTGTTATGACCCGGCTGACGAGATTATCGTTCAGGACTATGTGCGTCGGCTCAAAGCAGAAGCAAATACCCCATATCATATTGTGGAGTGTGACCTTTATGAGATATTTCTCTCGTTGTTGGAGGACAAGCGTGTACTGCGCACAACCGCCAGCCTTGAAGAAAAACGCGGCAAGGAATATCTGCTTGCCCAGCTTCAAAAGATTGCAACCCCGGAGGCGCTGCTTGCCCGTATGGATTACCCCAACCATGAGAAAGGCAGGGACGTACTCTTTATGACCGGCATTGGAAAGATACACCCATTCATGCGGTCACATAAGATGCTGGACAGTATGCAGCATCTCTTTGAGGACATACCCATTGTGATGTTCTATCCGGGAACATTCAACGGGCAGACCCTCAGCCTGTTCGATGAATTTTTAGACGGTAACTACTACCGGGCGTTTAATTTACTGTAATGGAGGTCAGACCATGAAGCTGCAAAATATGTTCCAAAAGGACATCAACCGTGAGATCAATGGTGTTATCAAAGTCGCTCAGGACGACGAAAGAAGTCTCCAGCAGGAACTCGGCGAATACATCATTACAAGAGAACTGCGTCGGCATTTCCGCACCTTCTTCGACAACTATGCAAGGGCGATTGACACCCCAACAGACAAGATCGGAGTTTGGATTTCCGGCTTCTTTGGAAGCGGTAAATCTCACTTCCTGAAAATGCTCTCCTATCTCTTGGAGAATAAAACTGTCTGCGGCATGAAAGCGATGGACTATTTCACGGACAAGTTTGACGATCCCATGATGCTGGCAACAGCGGTCAAATGCGTATCTGTCCCTACGGAGTCCATTCTGTTCAATATCGACATCGAGGGTCCTCTGAACAAAGATAAGACCGCTGTACTGCGCGTCTTTGCCAAAATGTTTTACAATCATTGCGGTTTCTACGGCGACGATCTGAAAATTGCCAAGCTGGAACGCTTCATCGAAAAGCAGGGCAAGACAGATGCTTTCCGTCAGGCTTTCGAGGAAGTCAACGGCGCACCGTGGGTAGAGACCCGCGACTCCTTCGCGTTCTTTGAGGACGACGTTGTTTCCGTGTTGCAGTCTGTCCTCGGCATGAGCGAACAGGCGGCGAGAAATTGGTTTAATGGCACTGAGACCAACGAGCTGAGTATTGCCCAGCTTGTTGCAGACATCAAGGAATATGTGGACGGCAAGGGCAAGAACTTCCGGCTCCTGTTCATGGTAGACGAGGTGGGTCAGTACATCGGTGACGATGGAGACCTGATGATTAACCTCCAGTCTCTTGTTGAGGAAATCGGGACGCGTTGCCGTGGCAAGGTGTGGGTGATGGTGACGAGCCAAGAGGCTATCGACTCCGTTGTTCATATCACCGGCGACGACTTCTCTAAAATTCAGGGGCGTTTTAATACCCGCCTGAGCCTGTCTTCTTCCTCCGTGGATGAAGTTATCAAAAAGCGTGTGCTTGCCAAGAAGACCGAGGCGGATCAGCTTCTTCGCATGGTGTACGACAAGGAACACGCTGTCCTGAAAAACCTCTTTACGTTTAATAACCCTGTGCTGGACATCAAGGGCTTCTCTGATGCTGCGGAGTTTTCCGCGACGTTCCCCTTTGTCCCGTATCAGTTTATCATCATTCAGAAAGTCCTCGCTGAGATCCGCAAGCACGGAAACTCCGGCAAGCACCTGTCGGGCGGTGAACGCTCCATGCTGTCCGGCTTCCAAGAGGCGGCACAGAAAGTGCAGGACAAGGACGAGAACGCGCTCGTTCCTTTCCACCTGTTCTATGACACCGTTCATACTTTTCTTGAAAGTGCAATCCGGCGAGTGATTGACCGCTGCCAGACGGCGGCTGACAAGGGCGACGGGCTGGAGCAGCAGGATGTAAGCGTCCTGAAGTTGCTCTATCTTGTCCGCTACATTGACGACATTAAAGCCAACATAGACAACATCTCTATCCTGATGATCGACGACATCCGCACGGACAAGATCGCGCTCCGTGCTTCCGTCGCTGCGTCTCTGGAAAGGCTTCTCTCTCAGAACTACATTTCCCGCAACGGAGATACCTATGCGTTCCTGACTGACGAAGAACAGGACATCGCTATCGACATCAAGAACACGGTGGTGGACAGCGCACAGGTTATCAGCAGCATTGCGCAGACCGTCTACGGAGAAATCTATCCGGCGAAAAAGTTTAAGTACGGAAGCAAATATGACTTCCCCTATGACCAATATATCGACGAGACCTTGAACGGCGCGGCGACGGGCGGTATGCGTCTGCGCATCGTCACGATTGCCAGCGACTACTACGGAGCGCCCGAACAGCGCCTTATCATGGATTCTCAGGTTAACAATGAGGCGATCATCGTCCTGTCCAACGAGACCCCGTATTTTGAGGAACTGGAACAGGCAATGAAGATCCGGAAGTATGTAAAACAGCGCAACGTCTCCCAGCTCCCTGAGAGTATTCAAGACATTATCCGCAAGCGCCAGCAGCAGGCCCGCACTCTGGAAGAACGGGCGCGGGGCTATATCGAGAAAGCCATTGTCGGAGCAAAGGTTGTTGTCCACGGCGAGATCATGGACATCAAGACCGGCAATGCCAAGGACAAGCTGGACGCTGCCATGAACGGGCTGGTGGAGAGCGTCTACTCCAAGCTGAACATGGTCAACCGCTTTGTAGAGAGTGACGCCGACATACTCTCCATCCTGAACGGAACGGACAATGAGACCCTCGCTTTTGTGGGGACCGGCGCGAACAATGAGGACGCGCTGAACGAGATCAGTCAATGGCTGGAGCTTCAAAACTCCAAGATGCTGAATACCTCAATGGGCGACGTGCAGCGCCGGTACTCTGCAATCCCCTATGGCTGGCGTGAGATTGATATTGCCGCCCTGATTGCCCGTCTTGTGGCACAGCAGAAAATCTCGATCAAGTACGGCGGTGCTGTCGTCGGCAAGGACGAGCGGCGGCTTGTTGACTACCTCCGCAAGAAAAATGAGATTGACAAGGCGGTTGTAACGCGCCGGATTGCCCCCTCTGAGGACTTGATCCGTAAGAGCATCACCCTCCTGCGTGACTATCTCGGAGCTATGGACATCCCCTCTGACGAGGACGGCTTGATCCGTTTCGTTACTTCCACCATTGAGGGAAAGCTGGAACATTATCAGCAGCTTATTGATAACGCATATAGCCGGGAGCGTTACCCGGAACGCGAGGTTGTAACCGCTGCCCGCGATCTGATGCAGAACATTCTCAGCCAGCGCAAGGACAATGTTGCTCTGCTCACCCGCATGGTGCAGAAGCAGGATGACCTTTTGAATACTGTGGAGGATTTGGAGGGCATCGAACTGTTCTTCAAGTCCCAGCGCGTTGTATTCGACGACGCCAAACGTCAGATGGATCGCGTCAGCAAGGAGCGTGATTACTTCTCCACGGACTCAGAAGCGCAGGATATTTTCAAGACCATTTCCACGATCCTTGCCATGCCGAAGCCCTACAATCGCATCGGGGAGCTTCCCGAACTCATTGCCAAAGTCAAGGAGAAATATGATGCCCTTCTGGACATCAAGCGCGACGAAGTAGCTGAAACAGTCCGTCAGGGTATGCAGGACGTTCACCAGCTTGCCAGCGAAGCCCGCGACGCCGGTGCTTTGCTCCATCAGGCTGATGATTGGTTTGTGAAAAAGCGCGAGGCGCTGAAAGTAGCGACATCCCTCACCGACCTCGATGCTATGATTACCCAAGTCCTCAATTACAAGGATAATATCTGCCGCCGCATGGAGCCGATGGTTACGCCGGTTGACCCTGATCCGAAGCCCGGTGTAAAAGATATTCCAAAGCCCAAGCGGATTAAGACAGTGCGCCGGTATGACCTCTGCTCCGTAAAACGGTTGCAGACGCAGGAGGACATCGACAAGTATGTTGAGAGCATCAAAGAGAAACTGTTGCAAACACTCGCTGACTGCGACGGTATCCAGATCAACTAAAGGAGGGCGAACATGAATAAGAACGCCATTCAGCGATTTGCAATATGGGCGCGTACCGAGTTGATTTCTCAGGTCTCGCAGAGAGCCTATCAATATGACATCACAGCGGACGGTTACGGTGACTACGATGCCGAAGCCGTTGGAGGGCGTTTGCTGTCCGACGACGAAAAGAAACAGCGCCAGCAGCTTATCAGTCAGATACGGAGCAAGGGCTATACGCAGGTGATGGAGGAAATCGCCTATACTTGGTTTAACCGTTTTATTGCCTTACGCTTCATGGAAGTCAACAACTATCTCCCCACCCATATCCGGGTCTTCTCGGATGCTTCCGGCGCGTTCAAGCCGGAGATCCTGAGCAATGCCCTCCATCTGGATTTAGATGGTCTGGATATGGAAAAGGTCTCTGACCTGATTGAGAAAAATCAGAGCGAAGACCTATATCGTTATCTGCTGTTGACCCAATGCAACGCCCTCAGTGTGTCCCTGCCCCGGATGTTTGAGAACATGGGTAGCTATACGGAATTACTGCTCCCCAATAACATTCTCCGACAAGACGGCGTTCTGGGACGCATGGTGACGGATATTCCAGAAGAAGACTGGACAGATCAGGTACAGATTATCGGCTGGCTCTATCAGTATTACAACACGGAGCTGAAAGACGATACTTTCGCCCTGCTCAAAAAGAATGTTAAGATCACCAAGGAGCGCATACCCTCCGCAACACAGCTTTTTACCCCGGATTGGATTGTTCGCTACATGGTAGAAAACAGTCTTGGACGCCTATGGATTGAAGGTCATCCTGACGATGATCTGAAAGCTGGATGGAAATACTATCTGGACGAAGCTGAACAGGAAGCAGAGGTTCAGGCGCAACTCGAAGCTATCCGGGCAGAATACCGCACTCTCCGTCCGCAGGACATTAAAGTGATTGACCCCTGCATGGGAAGCGGACATATCCTCGTCTATGCCTTTGATGTGCTGGTGCAGATTTATAAACGCGCTGGTTTCAGTGAGCGTGATGCCGCGCAAAGCATACTGGAAAACAATCTCTACGGGCTTGACATCGACGACCGTGCGGCGCAGCTTGCCTATTTTGCCGTGATGATGAAAGCACGGCAGTATGACCGACGTATCTTCACTCGGAATATCCAGCCTCATGTTTACGCCGTTGTAGAGAGTAACGATATTCGTATCCCAGCTAAATGGCGGTTGGGTTCCGAACAGACCATAGCGGAGAAATTGATTTCTGAACTCAAGGATGCAAAAGAATATGGAAGCATTCTAAAACTATCACTTAAGCTTGATGAACTGGCATCACTGCGTAATCGGGTCATTGAAATTGATAAAATGTCTGCCGAAGGCAATTTGTTAGATATGATGGAATCTGGAGAAATAGTTTCCGGGCTACTTCCAATGATTGATATAGCCGAGATTATGATACAACAATATCAAGTTGTTGTTACTAATCCGCCCTATATGGGTAGCTCAGGAATGAGCGGAAAGTTATTGACCTATGTTACCGATGAATACCCTGACACGAAAACAGACCTAAGTACAGTATTTATGGAACACGCTATATCAATGTGTGCAAAAAATGGCAGGGTTGCGATGATAAACATACCCGTATGGATGTTCTTAATAAGTTTTGTTAATCAGCGACGTAGCATGATTTATCAAAACACCTTCGCGTCTCTTGTTCACTTCGGACGTGGTGTGTTTGGCGCAGATTTTGGTACGGTTGCATTCGTTATTAACAAGCAGAAAATAGCGAAGTACAAAGGAACCTATTTAAGACTTTTTGACAAGTCAAGCTCTGTGGATTCAATAGAGAAAAAAGAAGCATGGTATCTGGAAAAGAAGGGCCTATATCATATTTCTCAAGATGCTTTTGAGAACATTGATGGTACTCCCATAGCATATTGGGCAACAGATGCAATGCTGTACGCTTTTCATAATTATCCAGCATTAGCGAACGTCAGTGATCCACGTCAAGGTTTAATCACAGGGGATAATGATAGATTTCTCAGAGGCTGGCATGAAATAGAAGCCGACAAAATAAATAAGAAATGGTTTATTTACAACAAAGGCGGGAACTACCGAAAATGGTATGGCAACTGCGAACTGGTCGTGAACTGGGAAAATAATGGCTATGAAATAACAAATTTTGTGAACACAGACACTGGCCGTTTACGCTCACGTCCTCAAAATATAAAATACTATTTTCGTGAAGGGTTCACATGGACAACATTATCAATAGGCGATTTTTCAGCTCGATATATGCCGAGTGGACAAATATTTGATGCTAAAGGTTCTTCATGTTTTGCATCAAATACTACTGAGATACTAAATTTACTTGCTTTTTCCAATTCGGTAGTTAGCACAGAATTTCTGAAAATATTGTCGCCAACAGTAGATTATAGTGCCGGTTCTATTGGAAAGTTACCGATAGCACCTGATGTTTTGTCTAACATAAAAGTGCTTGAAAAGGCAAAAAAGTGTGTCGCATTGGCAAGGGAAGATTGGGATTCCTTTGAAATATCATGGGATTTTGAAATACACCCCATTGTCAAGAAATCCCTCAGCCGTTTTCATTGGGGACATGAAGGCCCGATTTCCATTGAATATGTATATAAGTATGTAGCACAGGATTTTGAGGAACGCTTCAAGAAACTTAAATCGAATGAAGAAGAACTAAATCGAATCTTTATCGACATCTACGGCTTGCAAGACGAACTTACGCCGGAAGTGGAGGATAAGAACGTAACCGTGCGTTGTGCAGATCTTGGACGTGACATTCGCTCCATGATTTCCTATGCTGTTGGTTGTATGTTTGGACGGTATTCGCTGACACAATGGGGCTTGGCGTATGCTGGTGGCGAATGGAATCCCGGAGGTCGCGGCTTTGCAGACTATGGAGAATTTGAGCCGGACAAAGACAACATCATTCCAATTTGCGATGATGAATACTTCGACGACGACATCACAGGACGCTTCATAAAGTGGGTCGAGGTAGTCTTTGGCAAAGAGACGCTGGAAGAAAACCTGAAATACATTGCCGATGCTCTCGGTGGAAAGGGAACGGCGCGTGAAGTTATACGCAATTATTTCCTCAACGACTTCTACGCCGATCACCTAAAAACCTATCAAAAGCGCCCAATCTACTGGCTCTTTGACAGCGGTAAAAAGAACGGCTTCAAAGCATTGATCTATATGCACCGTTATCAGAGTGACCTCCTTGCCCGTATGCGTACCGACTACGTTCACGAGCAGCAGGAGCGTTACCGCACCCAGCTCAAACACATCGGGGACGCTATGGACACTGCCTCTGCCTCGGAGCGCGTGAAGCTGGCAAAACAGCAGAAGAAGCTCCAAGAACAGGCGCTTGAATTGCAGAAGTACGAGGAAAAGGTACACCATCTTGCGGATCAGAATATCAAGATTGACCTTGATGATGGCGTGGTACACAACTACGAGCTATTTGCCGATGTGCTTGCGAAACGGAAATAAGACCTTCGCAGATTTTACACCGCATATTCTGGAGGTGAAGACAAATGAGTACAGATGAAGAAAAAAAGCCTTCTGAAGTTTCAGAGGATAAAGGTCTAATTCTCAGCGGTGAAAATCATGGGCTAAGTATTCTTGTCACGGAAGCAGATAAGCACGGCATGGATATTGCTGAAATGAGCAATTTCTTTGACGGTTACATAGGTCAGCTAACCTGTTCATTACGCGAGAGAGGCGAACTTGAAGTTGTCACAAGCATTCCTATTGCTGATCTCAGCATCGTTAATGATGTCGTCCATCAGGCCAACGCCGTGATGAAAGCGGGCGTCAGCTATTTACCTGACTTTGAGCATCTTCCGACAGAAATCAAGGAAAAGCTCAGGAAGGGATTATACAAACTCGGTGAATCGAAACAGGTTGATGGGAATGTTCGAGCGGTTATTCTCGATGAAAACGGTGTCAGAATAAAAGATATTACGCTAAAACAGGTAATAAACACCCCTGATACGATTGCGACTGAGCGAAGCATCGCAAATCAACTGCAAATGCGTCAGCTTAACGCAAAACTGAACACTATTCAAGCCCTACAAAATTATCAGCTTGACAGAGACAGAGACCGGGATATACTGAGTCCGTTCTTTGAAGCGCGTGACTATATTCTTAAAGCGCAGAATCAAGAAACAATAGAAGGGCAACAGGAATATCTCAAAAAGGCCGCAGAGAAACTTTCTACCGCGACAACTAACGCATATCTTGAAATGCGTACTGCGTCTAAACATTTAGTAAAATGGACAATACTGCCAATTTTCCAGCCTCGTCCCTTGATAAACAGGTGGATGAATGAAATTGCACAAGATATGCAGCTTACGACAAAGTTTACGGGTCTGCAAGTTCAGGTTTATGAACGATTAGGAGATAAAGGCAGCTCGAAGACAACTTTAGAGCAATACTGCTCTTTTATGGGCAACTTTTTCACAAATCCTATGACCCGTGACGGATTATCAGCGGCAGATGTAATACACATGAACTTTCCATATTCCCCTGAAAATCTCGACGGTTGGCATAAATTGAAGGAAGAAATCCAGCCGCTAACAACCACAGGAGGAAGCAAAGATAAAACTTATCTGATCTCTATGGAGGATATATCAAATGGCGAATGAAGAAAAGGAAAGAAAATGTTGGGCTTGCCATAAAACACTTGTTGGAAAAGGAAGTTTAGGACTTTGTTCGACTTGCGCAAATCGCTATGGGACAACCGCTGGTTTATTAGTTTTAGGGATTGGAACAGGAGGAAAATACCTTATCAAGAACGGCGGCAAGATACTAAATTTGATAAAGAAAGTTTAGTGGCGCGTGAGAGCGCCAGAGGTATAACAAATGTTGATGGAAGTCTATTATGAACACTACGCCGAGAATTGTCGCGGCAGGTATTGGGAAACGGAACCTAAACAAACGCCGTACATGGTTTTAATTAAGGATGCCGTAAAGCGCAATGGATTTAGGGCGTATCTGACAGAAAAGGGCTTCCGTTGTGTGGGATGGAATCAAGATTATCCCGGCGTTCTGGTAAACATGGAGTTGAGACGGTTTGCGCTGATAACAAAAGCCTGTAAGCATTCATGCGTGGATGATAGAAACTTCACATTAGATGAGTTTATTAGCGAAGTCTTCAATCCGTGGGAAGTTGAACAGGCAAAAGACGATATTCAAGGAGGGTGTCAGCATGGATGCCAATAGAATAACTCAGGATTTGAAAGAAAAGTTTGCTGCCCCTCTCCGGGACTTCTACAAGCGCCGGATTGTCTTCTGGCACGATGAAGACCGGGAGTTTGAGACCATGCTGGACGAGCTGGACATTCCGGGCGTTACAATCATCAAGCTGACAGGCACGAATAACTTTGCTGTCAAGAAGCTGCTGCTCCATGACGATCTGACAGGGAACTATCTCGTCTATGACCCGTTTTCCTATGCGCAGCCGCAAGACGACTGGATGCGGGACATAGAGCATTTCAGTGAAGAATACCGCGCCGACTACTACTCTATCCTTATGAGTGAGCTGAACATTGACCCGAAACCGGCTATGAGGAAGACGGTCAAGCTCTATGCGGATTTCTTCAAGAATAAGCAGCGCACGGAAAAGCTGAAAAAGATCGGGCGTGTCTATGAGACCCCGTTGCAGCTCCACATTGACATTATGGCTGTCCTCGCCGGCTTGAACGGCGGCACAGCTCAGGATGTCATTATCGCCGTGCTGGAGGGCGGCTTGGACGAGGAAAACAACAGCGCCCTGAATGCCATCCGGCAGTTTGGAAACATCGAAGCGTTCTGGCAGCTTGTCCACAAATACACGGGATTTATCCACAGCGACGAGATGCCTCTTGGCTTCCTCGCCTCCCATATTCTGCTGACGGCGCTTTCTCAAACGATGAACCCCAGCGTTTTGAAAGGCTTGGAGCGGTTTATCTCCGAGTCCAACAAAGCCTATTGTTACAGTATCGTCCATGAGTGGAGAAACCGGGAGGACAATTCCGAGCTGTTCCATCTTTGCCGCACGGTGGAGCGGGAACTAAAGCTCCCCGCCCGGTTTGAAAAACAGGAGATCGAGACCCTGCTGACCGGCGACATCTTCCCGGCAATCCATGAGACTATTCTGAAACGCTTCTTTGCGGAAGTGGCAGATCAGGTTGTCAAGGTTGACCTCATGCTGAAAACGGCAGACAACCGGCGCACATCCGGGTGGAGTGAACGCTACACTTATTACTACGATTGCCTATACTACATCGCCAAGATGCAGGAGTTTTATCAGGCCAATGCCGGAGGCTTCCATATCGTCGAGCCGAAGAACATCTGGAAGCTCTACACGGATAAAGCCTATGAGATGGACAGCTTCTACCGGCATTTCCACTTTGCCTTTGGAAGCTCCCTCAATGACAGCAATCCATTACTGGAGGACAGCCTGAAACACGCCGCCGATTATGTGGAAGGGCTTTATCAGAACTGGTTTTTGAAAGGACTGTCCGATTGCTGGACAAATGCTGTCGCGGACGACCTGACAAGGATCGGCTATGTGTCGGAAATCGTCAAGCAGCGCGATTTCTTCCGCCGTTACATAAAGCCTACTGCAAACAACTCTCGCGCCTTTGTCATTATCTCCGATGCCCTCCGCTATGAGGTAGCGATGGAGCTTTGTGACAACATTACAAGGACGACAAGAGGCTCGGCAAAGGTTGAGGCTGTGCAGTCCGTTTTCCCGTCGATCACGAAGTTTGGTATGGCGTCCCTGCTTCCCGGCAAGGAGCTGTCTGTAAACGACGGCATGGAAGTCCTTGTTGATGGTATGCAGACCCGCAGCACCGTGGAGAGGGAGAAGATACTTTGCAATACGGACGATAACAGCATCGCCGTCCAATACCGGGATGTCCTGAACATGAAACGTGTGGAGCGGCGAGAGCTGGTGAGCGGGAAAAGCATTGTCTACATCTATCACAACACGATTGATGCTGTTGGCGACAAAGCCGCGACGGAGCAAAAAGTCTTCGAGGCTTGTGACGATACCATTCAGGAGCTTTCTAACCTCCTGCGCATCGTCGTAAACGATATGCAGGGTACGGATGTGTTCATTACCGCCGACCACGGCTTCCTTTACACATATAGTCCGCTTGCTGAGAGCGACAAATTGAGCAAAAACGCCTTTTCAGGCAAGATATATGAGGCAGGACGCCGGTATGCCATTGCAACACCAGACACCACAGCGGACTATCTGCTGCCGGTGCAGATGGATGGGGAAATTGCCGGGACGCCGGTTAAAGGTTTTACGCCGCGAGACACCACCCGCATCAAAGTGACAGGCGGTGGTGAGAACTATGTCCACGGTGGCATCAGCTTACAGGAAATGCTTGTCCCGGTGATCGTCTATAAGAATCTCCGGGCTTCCAGCAAAAAGTACGTTGAAGTCTCCAATGCGGAGCTGAAGCTCCTGAGCGAGAGCAGAAAGGTTTCCAATCTCCTGTTCTCCCTCGACTTCTTCCAGCGCCAGCCCATCGGGGAAAAGATACAGCCGTGCGCCTACACGATCTATATGAGCGACGACGAGGGCAAGGTTATCAGCGACAGGCAATCGGTGATTGCAGACCGCACCAGCAACAATGCTTCCGAGCGGGTGTTCCGTGTACGGCTGAACTTGAAAGCCGGGGCTTATGACAAGAATAAGATATACCGGCTTGTGATCGCAAATGATACCGATGTTCCGCAGGAAGTGGAATTTCACATTGACATCGCTTTTGCGGATGATTTTGGATTTGATCTGTAAGGAGGCGGCAGGATGGAAAGCTATGAAGATACCAGCTTAATGACTGAGGAACAGTCTGGACTGAACTGGAAACTGCGCCAGACTTTTGACGGCAGGATCGTCCGCAAAGACCTGACGAAGAAGATTAAAGAAGGAGCAAATGTCCCTGTCTATGTCCTCGAATTTCTCCTTGGTCAGTATTGCAGCTCTGATGACCCGGAGGTAATCGAACAGGGCGTAAGCTCCGTCAAACGCATCTTAGCGGACAATTATGTGCGGCCAGACGAGGCACAGAAAATCCTCTCCGTGCTGCGCCAGCGCGGGAGCTATACGGTCATTGACAAGATCACCGTAAACCTGAACATAAAAAAGGACAGCTACGAAGCCGAGTTTTCCAATCTCGGCATCAAAGCTATCCCTATCTCTGAGGAATACCCCACCAAATTTGACCGGCTGCTCTGCGGCGGTATCTGGTGTATCGTCCAGCTTGACTATGAGTATATCGAGGAAGAAAAGAACGCTTCCCCTATTCATATCCATAAGCTGACGCCGATCCAGATGCCCCATGTGGACATTGAGGAATTGAAACAGGGACGCAAGGCTTTCACTCAGGAGGAATGGATGAAGATCCTCCTGCGTTCCATCGGCATGGAGCCGGACAAGCTGAACAACCGGGAGAGGTGGCTGCTCTTGGCGCGTATGCTGCCCCTCATTGAAAACAACTTCAACCTCTGCGAGTTGGGTCCGCGAAGCACGGGTAAGTCCCACATTTTCAAAGAGATTTCACCGAACAGCATCCTTGTGTCCGGCGGTCAGACGACGGTTGCCAACCTGTTCTACAATATGGCGCGGAAAACCGTGGGGCTGGTCGGGCTATGGGACTGCGTTGCCTTTGACGAGGTTGCCGGTATCAACTTTAAGGATAAAGACGGAATCCAGATCATGAAGGACTATATGGCGTCCGGCTCTTTTGCCCGTGGCAAGGAGGAAAAAGCCGCTTCTGCCTCTATGGTCTTTGTGGGCAACATCAACCAGAGTGTAGATGTCCTGCTGAAGACATCCAGCTTATTCGACCCGTTCCCACCCGAAATGGGAACTGACACGGCGTTCCTTGACCGTATCCATTGCTATGTTCCCGGCTGGGAAATTCCAAAATTCAGACCTGAGCATTTCACGGATGATCTCGGCTTCATCACCGATTATCTGTCAGAGTTTATCCGGGAACTGCGCAAAGAACAGCAGGGCGACGCGCTGGATAAGTATTTCCGGCTGGGGAAGAACCTCAATCAGCGTGACACCATCGCCGTGCGGAAAATCGTCGGCGGTTTCATCAAGCTCCTTTACCCTGATGGGGAATACACAAAGGAACAGCTTGAAGAAATCCTTGTGTTCGCTTTGGAAATGCGCCGCCGCGTCAAGGAACAGCTCAAAAAGCTGGGCGGCATGGAGTTCTACGATGTGAACTTCTCCTATATCGACCTTGACACCTTTGAGGAACACTATGTTTCCGTCCCGGAACAAGGCGGCGGGAAGCTGATCCCAGAGGGAATGTGCAATCCCGGTCAGGTCTATACCATCTCACAGGGCAAGTCTGGCATGATTGGCGCTTTCCGGCTGGAATCCCAAATGCTGCCCGGAAGCGGAAAGTTTGAACGGACAGGACTTGGCTCCGATACAAAATGCAAAGAGGCTACAAATACTGCGTTCAACTACTTGAAAGCGAATACCAACCGCATCAGCGGTACAATCAGCACCACGACAAAGGATTATATCATCAATTATCAGGACTTGCAGGGCATTGGGCTTACGCAGAAGCTGGCGCTTCCGACGCTGATCGCGCTTGCTTCAATCGCTATGTCAAAGCCCACGGTCAGCAGCTTGGCTGTGCTGGGTGACATCAGCATCGCAGGGACGATTATGAAAGTGGACGAGCTTGCCAATACCCTGCAAGTATGCCTTGACAGCGGGGCAAAAAAAGTCCTGCTCCCGATTACCTCGGCTGCCGATCTTGGGACTGTACCCTCTGAACTGATTGGATGCTTCAACCTGATTTTCTATCAGAGTGCGGAGGACGCTATTTTCAAGGCACTCGGCGTAGAGTAAAGGAGAAACGGCAATGGCAAAGAGACGCAAAAAGCCTTCATCAAAGGGATGTCCTGAACCGCTTAATACCATGATTGACCTTGCCGGTGCTGCCGCTATGGGCGCTTTTGCAAAGCACAAAATTAAACGCGATTATGCGAAAGGTCAAGGCAAGGAGTCCATAGAGGCAGCTATGATGGTCTACGGCATGGGAGCTTTTCGCCGTGGCAGCGCGGGGCTGATGTCGCTTGGCGGTTTATATGGCGCGAATAGCGCCATCAAGGACATTGAAAGATCAGAACAGGCAAGAAGATTGCGTACTCCCGTATATGACGACGGGATTGATCTCAGCTTTTATAAGACCAATGACAATCGGTATGCTTGGCGTCTCAACTGCGAAGATGGAAGCGATTTTGGTGTCTATCCAGAGAACTACGAAACACGCGATGAATATAACGAGGCATTAAGGGAAGCAAAAGAGGATTATGGAGAAACGGAAGATGCCGGGGACTATGAGCAGCCTGACATAGTGGAGCTTGATACAGAAGCCGCCGCTTCCGAGCTGGCTACCGAGGTTTACTTCTGCCGGGTGTCCTTGTTAAGCAACGGCAAGACTGAATACTTCCGCACAATCGACCAAACGATCAAACGAGGGGATATTGTTACCGTACCAGATGGGGACAGCACAACAACGGGCGTAGTTGTTTCGATAGAACACTTTTCCCCCGGCGCTTATCCTCAGCCCTTGGAGGAAACTGCGGAGATTATTGGACGTGTTTCAGAGTAATAAGCCCTTTCACCAACCAATCGCATAGCAAATGAAAGGAGTCCTCACATGGAGGAATATATGCCTCAAGAGCTTTATCTTGGAGAGAGCGAACATATCTCCTATAAGGACAGCACCTATGAAATCGTTTCTAAGGTCGCCTATCTAATAGGAGTTCCTTTGCGTATCTTCGAGAATGAGCATGAGCCGCCCAAAATGGAGGTCTTCAATCGCCTTGATGCGGACAAGCCAGCGCGGATAATTCGCCATCTCTGCATCATAAGGACGGCGATTGAAAGAAACTATAAGAGCATCAATGACAAAATGCGGATGGAATATAGGACTATCCTTTCTATGCCGGAGTATGTACCCGCCGACAGCCTTAATCAGCTTTCGCTTGACGGCATCAACTTTATTAAGAAGTCCAGCGTCAAGTTGAGCGATCATATCGTTGAGATAAACAGCATCATTTCAAATCGGATAAACAACTGTAAACCGCTTTTCCCTATCTGGATCAACTGGCAATATATCAGGGAATTGTTCATCATGCCGGATGGATTGAAAGAAGCAGGGACAAAGGACGCTGTTTCGGTCTATTACGCCGATCTCCCGTTATATCCGTATCAGATGTATATCAACTGGAAACCGAAGGACGAGGGCAACATACTCTACAATGATAAGAAGTTTGTCACGCTACTCTACAAGTGGCACGACGACCAATTTACAGAGTATAGTAAGGTATCAGACGCCGGGGATTACATAAAAAACAACATTTATGACTATATCAATGACAGTGAAAAAATCGTTGTCGTCGTAGACTGTGAGAACTCTGATCCGTACAAACTCAGCGCCACGCTCAAACGGCTAAACTACGAGTACACAAAAAAGATTTCAACAATCATCCTGTTTGATGATGTCCATGCGGCATCCGGCTGGGGCATCTTAGAGAACTTTACACGGATACCCGTCGAGCATATCCTGATAGAACGCCTGAAGCAAAACAAATCCCTTGTGGATATAAAGTTGACAGCGCGGGCTTGTCAGGAATACTACGAAAACCATGTGGACTCCTTTATCATCGTATCCAGCGATTCCGACTATTGGGGCTTGATTTCCTCTTTACCCAAAGCCCGCTTTCTCGTCATGGTAGAGCGGGAAAAGTGCGGCCCGGATATGAAAAATGCCCTCGTTAATAAGGGCATATTCTACTGCTACATAGACGATTTTTATACCGGTGACATGGAGGAACTAAAGCTAAGTGCGCTGTTCCGCGAAATGTACCATTACATTGATAGCACCGTAAGGCTCAACGTAAATGCGATGTTTGACGAAGCATTAAGGGCTACCAGAATAGAAATGACGCCAGCAGAGAAAAAGCAGTTTTATGATAAATACATCAGGACAATGCAGATGTCGATTGGTGAGGATGGGAATGTCCTAATTGAGATAAAAAAGAAATAGCTTCACCCCTCCCCGATCAGAAAGGAGCCTCAACCTATGAACAGCGGAAAGACCTATGATCTTGTTTTAGCTCACAGGTTTTCGAGCAAACACAGAAAAGAGCTGGAGAAAGACAGTGTGTGCGGATGCTTTTATTGCCTCGCAATTTTCAGCCCCAAGGAAATCACGGAATGGGTAGATAATGAGGACACCGCTATTTGCCCGCGTTGCGGCATAGACTCCATAATAGGTGAAAGCTCCGGCTTCCCAATAACAAAAGAATTTTTGGAGGCCATGCACCAAAAATGGTTTTGACGAGTGATGCCACCAAAAAAGCGACACTTTCAGACTTCTAAAGCGTCGCCTCCGGGCAGCATTGTCAGCCTATACAGTTATTTTGCGGATCACATTCACCTGTGGGAAGAACGGACATCAGCTTCCGGCACAAACTTCTTTTCAAGCTGTATGGTGAGCTGATTTTCCTGACACTTTACGGAGATGTAGTCGCCCGGTGCAAAACCGGCGTCTGCAAGCCAAGCTCCCTGAAGCAGAATGCTGGGATCGCCGTGCTTGCGTAAAGAATTGTAGACTCTGATTTTTCTTTCTTTCATTGGCAACTCCTTTCCGGCTGCCAATGCTACGAGGCTATTATACCAGATAATCGAGGCGCTGTGAAATGAAAAAAATATAAACCGAGACGACCACATTATGAATACTACATGGAAAAGCCTGCTGAGATGATGGGTCTCAGTAGGCTTTTGCTTTAAGGCATCGTTCTTGTAGAGTGGCGTATCAGCGTTTCAATGACATCGTATATTCGCGCCCTGTCCTCCTGCGAGAGCTTCTCCAACCGCTCCGCAAGCAGCGAATGTCTGACTTCATAGCCAGTATGAACGACATCGCACAAGACCATATCCGCAGATATGCCAAGTGCGTTTACAATATCAATTAAGGCTTCCAGAGACGGGACTTTTTCGCCCCGCTCGATAGCGCCAACATAGTTTGTACTTAAACCGGCTTTTTCCGCGAGATCCTCTTGACGGATTTTCTTCATCAAGCGGAACTTGCGGATATTACCACCGATGGACTCAAGCCCCATCCCAGCACCTCCTATCAGCGTTAGTCTAACTCTAATAGTATAGATTATGAGGCGCTCACTATACACCATCTATTCGGTAGACGCCAACGCTAACAGCGTTGAATACTGCGCCGCTTCGTGATATAATGTCATACGGAAATTTGTAACCTTTTAACTTCTTTGCTGGTGATACACTGAGGAAAAAGCACGGCAAAGCACAAAGAGGCGGTAAACTAAACCCGCACAGAGGAAAAACATGATAGACAGAAAGGTGATATTTGAGAGGCATTATCCGTCAGTAGACGAAGAAGTGGACGAGGCTGCACTGGCTGAGATCGACAAGAGGTGCGAAACAGTAAGGGAGATGTCATCCGACGATATTATTGACCGCTTGACAAGGGATATTGAAATCGTTGAACTCCCGGAGAGGAAAAAGTCAGTACAGGAATTTATCAAGACTGTCAAGCTGACAGCAGAAACTTACGAAATTGACACGCGGATCACGGAATATGATACCCATGTATCGGCAGACTTCTATTTTGATTTTGGCGGAGCAATGGGCTGGATAAAAGAAGTAATGGCATTTGCAGATGATGTTCTTTTCTTCCACCCGAAAGAAGGCTTTGAGATCATTATGACCATAGAACACTATACCCATGCCGTTTATCGAAAAGGAAAGAAGATACTGCCGGAAGAATGGGATTTGAATTTTGAAACGGGAGGGACTTATCTACAATGAAACGACTTGCCACTGTGCTGTTAGTCATAGCGATGCTGTTTACGCTGGCTGGCTGTGAATTATCCGAGGACATCATCACCACACCAGCAGAGGCATCAACAACCGAGACCGCTAACCCGCCTCAAAGCAGCGAAACAACCGAGCAAACGCCTCTACCATCGAAATCCGATGAAAGCACAGGCGGCACGGAAACAACAACGGAAAGCACCGCCCCTCCTTCTCCGACAGAAGACCAGGGACCGGCAGATACCCCGTCCCCTGAGTTACCAGATAATTCGAGCTTTGAAGTCCACTATATTGATGTAGGTCAGGCTGATGCCGCCCTCGTCCTTTGCGACGGTCAGGCCATGCTCATAGACGGTGGTAATGCCGAAGACTCCAGCCTGATATACTCTTACCTCAAAAAACTTTCGGTAGACCATTTGGAGTATATCGTCTGTACTCATGCTCACGAAGACCATGTTGGTGGTCTTGCCGGTGCGCTTAACTATGCAACAGTAGATATTGCCTATTGTCCTGTTACAAGCTCTGACAGTAGGGCTTTTAACAGCTTTGTCACCTATCTGGATAAGCAAGGTGTTTCTATCACTGTTCCGACAGCCGGGGATAGCTTTTCACTTGGAAGCGCAACCGTTCATGTTCTGGGTCCTATCAGCGTGGATGAAGATGAGCCAAATAACACGTCCATCGTCCTCCGCATTGTTTACGGCGAGACCTCATTCCTCTTTACCGGGGATGCAGAACGGGAGGAAGAACAGGAAATCCTTGACGCCGGATATACTCTTGAAAGCACCGTGCTGAAGGTTGGTCATCATGGGAGCGCAAACTCCACGACATACCCTTTCCTACGAGAGATCATGCCGAAATATGCTGTTATCTCCGTAGGGGCTGGTAATTCATACGGACATCCGACAGAGGAAGCACTAAGCCGGTTACGGGATGCAGATGTAAAGGTTTATCGGACAGATATGCAGGGTGATGTGATCTGCACCAGCGACGGGCAGAATGTGAGCTTTTCCGTAGAGCGAAACGAGGACGCTGATACCCTTAGCTCAATCGGCCCGAACAGCACCCAGCAAGGCAATCTGCCAACTGTTACAGAGTCGCCTGAGGGAAGCGGCCAGACACCGAGCGGAACGGATTATGTTTTGAATACGAATACCCACAAATTCCACTATCCGTCCTGTTCGAGCGTGAGCCAGATGAGCGAAAAGAACAAGCAATACTTCACAGGGACACGGGATGATGTTATCGCTATGGGCTATGAACCTTGTGGAAGATGTAATCCATAACACAGAGGGAAAAGAGATGTATCAAATCAACTGTACCGATCTACATGATGCAGCAAAGAAGATATACCGTTTTATGACTATGCCATCTTTGACGCGCCCGGAATGTTCTTTTTGGAGCGAGAAAGGCATCCCCGTCTCAATAACAAATGACGGCAAGGGATTTATGACGGAAAAGGACTTTTGCAAAAAAGTGATAGCTTCAAATTGCGTCACTGTTTTGTGTGTGGCATCCACCGATAAAGCAGATAAGCGCCGAGTGGTGCTGAACTACATAATGGGATTGAACATGATGGTACTTAATTTCCCGTCTGCCAACGACAGACCAAACGAGGCAGAAAAAAGACTGTTCAAAGCACTGGCATCATAGAATAAAAAAAGAGCCTCAGCCGATACCCGTGAGGGCATCGACTGAGGCTCTTGCTATGGTGTTACATCAAAGGGAGTGATCGTCGCGCTTGTGCTTGGGCGCATCGCCGCTTTTCTGCGTTGCGGCGGTATTCGCTTTGAGCTGGTCGCGGATGGACTTCCTGCCGCTCCGAAGCGGCTGGCTGCGGTCTTCATCCTTGGAAATCATCGCAAAGACACCCTTACGGTCATTGAGCGTTGAGAGCGAAAGTGACTTGAACGGAAGCAGTGAGGCAAGCCGATCCGTGTCCTTGCTCTTAGCCCGGAACATGAAATCCGGCGAGACCTCCGCCATGAAATGCGTCCCGCTGGGGCTGTTCGGCTCCCGTGGAGCTTGGAGCTTTCCGAGGATACGCGCTGCCTCGTCCTTGATGTCAACCGCCGTAAGGGGCTGGGTCAACAGGAACTCATGCCGCGCTTCCCGGACGAAAATATCCAACAGTCCGGGATGGCTGTTTGCGATAAATTCCATCGTCCTGTCATTCCCCATTGTGCTGGTGTCCGGGACTACCGGGAAGCCTTGCGCCCATTGCTTATTGTTGTTGGAGATCCGCCCGTCCCAATCCTTGTGCTGGACGGTATTCGCCAGCACATAGAGGGTACGGTCAAATCCGAACTGTGCTACAACATCTTTGATTGCCTGAGTGCTGAGGCTGTTGTTGCGGTAATGCTCCGAGATTGCCGCATCAATGGCATCCCGGCAAGCCGTGTGCGCCTTAAATGACGCACGGTACTCCGGCAGCTCGTCATGCTCTCTGGCATAGATCACCGAATGGGGATAAATCGGTGTTTTATCTTTCATTATCTAACCTCCATTTCTTTCGTGCGGGGCTTTTCGTGTGTCCCCTGAATCGGCGCGGCCTTGAGCTTTTGCAGGATGGACGGTTTTTGCTTTGCCGCAACGTGTTCCGGCTGTGCCTGTCCGCGCCCATCAAGGTTGAGCGCCGTGTCCAGCTCCACAAGCCTCGCCGTCTTCTCCGCAAGCTCCTGTTCAAAGGGGAACGGCTTGCCCAGCTCTGCCCGCGCTGATTCTTTCTGAGCGTAGAGATCATCAAGCTCCGCATTTACGCTGGCCAGTCTGTCCGGCATCTTATCCAACGCATTTTCGATACGAAGCAGATTGCCCTTGGCATCCGTCCCCAGCTCAACACGGTGGGTCATCTCGCCTTTCAGCACAAGCTGGTGCTTATTCTCAAAAGCATCAAAGGAAACCGAAACGGTAAAGCCACGGTAATGCCCGATCTGAACGGCCTCCCTGCTTTTGACTTCCTTGCAGGCATCCAGCAGCGCAGCCCCAGCGTTCTCCTTGTCGGTCAGTACATCGCCGCGTATCTCAATCCCGACAAAGCCTTCCTTGGGGAGCGGGTGTTCCGCGAGTGTCTTCATATCCGCTTCCAGCCCCTTTGCAAAGCCTCTGTACTGCTCAATCTTCTCAGGGAAGTATTTCAGCAGATTATCCTCCAGCCTGAACTGCTTGCTCTGGTGGTCTGCTTTCATGATTTTGAGCCGGGAAACGTCCACGTCCAAATCCATGCGCTCCTTGATACGGGGGTCTCCGGCACACAGCGCCTTGATCTCCGCAAAGGAAAGAGCTGCCTCGTCCACGTCGTCGCAGGAGCGCACCGGGGATTTCGATGTCATGATCTGGCTGATAAATTTCTGCTTGTTTTCAACAGTCTGCCAGAGGTAAGCATCAAACGTACCCTCCGTGACATACCGGCAGACATGGACTTTTTCGTTCTTGTTGCCCTGTCGCTCAATACGTCCTTTACGCTGGGTAAGGTCACGCGGCCTCCACGGACAGTCGAGGTCATGGAGCGCGATCAGCCGGTCTTGGACGTTGGTGCCAGCGCCCATTTTTGCCGTAGAGCCGAGCAGCACCCGCACCTGTCCGCTCCGAACTTTTCCGAAAAGCTCCTTTTTGCGGACTTCCGTATCTGCATCATGGATAAATGCAATCTGTTCTTTTGGCATCCCTCCTTCTATCAATTTCTGCCGGATGTCGTCGTAAATGGTGAAGTCGCCCACAGCGCCGGCTTCATCCGGCACAGGGGCATCCAGCTCGCCGCCCTCATTCTTTGCCGCCAGTTTCCCGGAAGCCGCAGAACGTCCGCGAGGCGTGGAGATGTCGCAGAAAACGAGCTGGGTCAGCTTGTCGGCCTCGCCCTCGCGCCAGAACTTCAAAACATTCTGGACGCACTGGTTGACCTTTGTACCGTCCTCGTCGGGGAGCATGGGATTGATAACACGCTGGTCAAGCCCCAGCTTGCGCCCATCCGACGTAATCTTGAGCATATTGTCCTTGCGGGGGTCAACACTCCCGCCGTGGACTTTGGTTGCCCGTTCCGACAGCGCCTTTACCATGTCCTGCTGGATTTCCGTGGGTTTGGAGGCGTAGGTATGGTATTCAACCTCCGGCGTGGGAAGATGGAGCTGGTCTGCCGTTTTGATGTCCGCAATCTCTTTGAACATATTCATAAGCTCCGGGAGATTGAAGAACTTAGCAAACCGTGTCCGCGCCCGGTAGCCTGTGCCTTCCGGCGCAAGCTCCAAAGCCGTGGTGGTCTCACCGAAGCGGGAAGCCCAACAATCGAAATGCCCCATGCCCATCTGCTGCAAACGGTCATATTGCAAGTACCGCTGGATGGTGTAAAGCTCCGTCATGCTGTTTGAAATGGGCGTCCCCGTTGCGAACACAACGCCGCGCCCGCCGGTGATCTCGTCCATGTACCGGCACTTGGCGAACATATCCGAGGATTTCTGCGCATCAGTGGTGGAAAGTCCCGCCACATTGCGCATTTTGGTGTAAAGGAACAGGTTTTTGTAGTTGTCCGACTCGTCCACAAAGAGCCGGTCTACGCCGAGCTGTTCAAAGGTCACAACATCGTCCTTGCGTTCATCGGAAAGCAGCTTTTCCAGCTTTGCCTCCAGCGATTTCTTTGTCTTCTCCAACTGTTTCACGGAGAAGCGGTCATCGGTGGAGAATTTAAGCTCCCGGATGCCCTCGGTGATGTCGTCGATCTGTTCTTGTATCTGCCGTGCCTGACGCTCCGCGCTGATGGGAATTTTCTCGAACTGGCTGTGTCCGATTATGACCGCATCATAGTCCCCGGTAGCAATCCTCGCACAGAACTTTTTACGGTTGTGCGTTTCAAAGTCCTTTTTTGTCGTGACAAGGATATTTGCCGAGGGATAGAGCCGCAGGAACTCACTCGCCCATTGCTCCGTCAGATGGTTTGGTACGACGAACATGGATTTGTTGCACAGCCCCAGCCATTTGCTCTCCATTGCGGAGGCTACCATTTCAAACGTCTTCCCTGCACCAACTTCGTGTGCGAGAAGCGTATTTCCACCATAAAGGACGTGGGCAATGGCGTTTCGCTGATGCTCCCGCAGGGTGATTTCCGGGTTCATTCCCGCAAAGGTGATGTGGCTCCCGTCATACTCGCGGGGTCTGGTGCTGTTCATTTCCTCGTTGTACTGCCTGACAAGCGCCTGTCGCCTCTCCGGGTCTCTCCAAATCCAGTCCTTAAAGGCATCTTTGAGCGCCTGCTGCTTTTGTGCCGCGAGGGTGGTCTCTTTGGCGTTCAGGACACGCCGCTCCTTGCCGTCCGGGTCCTCCACGGTGTCATAGATACGGATGTCGCGGAGGTTAAGCGAATCCTCCAGCAGACGGTAGGCATTTGCCCTGTCCGTTCCGAAAGTAGTGTAAGCGGCAACATCGCGGGAGCTGACCGCCGTTTTGCCGGTGATCTGCCACTCAGCCGTATAGGGTGAGTAGTTGACCTGAATCCTGCCCCGGAGATAGTACGGCGTGTCGAGGGTTTCCTCCATGAACTGCTGGATATACTTCTTGTCAATCCATGTTGCGCCGAGACGGACTTCAATCTCACTGGCATCAAGGTCTTTCGGCTGTGCCTTTTCCAGCGCGGCGACGTTGATCTCAAACTGCGGATCATTTTCTGCCGCCCGCTGTGCCTCGCGGAGCTTCTGCCGGACATTACCGGAAAGGTATTCATCGGCTGGCTTCCAGCCTTGCAGGGGATCGGAGCCATAGGCAGGGTCTTTGAAAATCACACCCTGAAGGTCGGCGGTCACTTCCTCAATGGACTTGCCGCAGAGGGAAGCCATATATGGGAGATCCACACGCGCCCGCTCACCGATGGAGACGGCAAGCGCCTCAACCGCTGTGTCCACACTCTCAACACTCCGATGCTGCCGGATGGTGCGCTTTGAAAACATATCCGCTTTCCGTTCCAGCTTGCCGTTTTCGTCGATCACTTCGAGGGAACAAAGGAGGTAATAGGAGCTGTCGTTGGAAAACGCCAGCCGGTTGCTTCGGTCATTGATAAGCCCAAACTTTGCGGAAAAATCATCGTACCGCTCGTTAAGCTCTGCCTGTTTCAGCCTGACCTCCGCATCCGACGTAAACTCGTCCATCTGGAGGTTAATTAGCTCCGAGACACAATCCCTCAGCCCCACAAGCCCCTTGACCCGCTCCTTTGCCGTAGCGTTCAAATCCGGCTTTACCATGATACTGTTTTCCCGGTAGTAAACCTCGCCCTCTACCACGGTAAAGGAGAAGTTTTTAACATTCGGGTCAGCCGGGATCGTTTCTTTGACTTCTTCATCGTCACCAAGATCGGGAAGCTCGGCCTCCTGATACTTGCCTCCGATGTGCTGTACCGCCTCGTGGAGCTGCTCTGCCAGGTCCGCGCCCTCAATGGGGACAACGGTGAAATCCTGTCTGCCATACTGCGTACTCTCGGAGGTTTCCCTGCCAAGTACCATTTCGGGATGCTCGGTAAAGTAGCTGTTGATGGCATAGCCGTCCTTGTTGCGGTCAAGATGCACCCAATCCGGCTCAATGGTTATGGGATGGTCGCGCTTTTGCAGGAAGATGATGTCCGATACAACGTCCGTACCGGCATTTGCCCGGAAAGCGTTGTTGGGAAGACGGATCGCTCCCAGCAGCTCCGCACGTTCCGCGATGTATTTGCGCACCTCCGGGGATTGCTTGTCCATCGTATAGCGGCTCGTGACAAAAGCCACCACGCCGCCCGGTCTTACCTGATCCAGCGTTTTTGCGAAAAAGTAATCGTGAATGGAAAAACCGAGCTTGTTGTAAGCCCGGTCATTTACCTGATACTGCCCAAACGGGACGTTACCCACGGCAAGGTCGAAGAAGTCCCTGCGGTTGGTGGTTTCAAATCCCGCGACGGTAATATCAGCGTTGGGATAAAGCTGTTTTGCAATCCTGCCGGTGATGCTGTCCAGCTCCACGCCGTAGAGCTTGCTGCCCTGCATTTCCTCCGGCAAGAGGCCGAAGAAATTGCCGACGCCCATAGACGGCTCCAAGATGTTGCCCGCCTGAAAGCCCATGTTGCCGACAGCCTCATAGATTGCTTTGATAACGGTGGGGCTGGTGTAATGCGCGTTCAGAGTGGAAGACCGCGCCGCCGCGTATTCCTCCGGGGAAAGGACAGTGTAAAGCTCCTTGAACTCGTCAGCCCAATTCTCTTTGGTTTCATCAAAGGCATCCGCCAGACCGCCCCAGCCAACATACTGCGAAAGGACTTTCTGTTCTTCCGGGGTCGCCTGTCTGCCCTCAAATTCCAGCTCTTTCAGCAGATTGATCGCGTCCATGTTGCGGCGGAACTTTGTCTTTGCGCCGCCCTCGCCCAGATGTTCGTCGGTTATACGGAAATTTGCCGCGCCCTTGCTGTTCTGGGCGTTTTGTTCCTCATACATGGCTTGCTCGGCGGCTTCCGCATTGGGGAAAGTCCTCCATTCGCCGTTGATCTCAACGGAAATCGGGTTCTCGTCCAAAACTTCATCAATGTCATCCGGGACGGTTTGGGCGGGCGGATCGTGTTCCGGCTCGTCGATATGAAGACGCTCAATGACGACATCATACGGCAAATGGTTTTCCTCGCCCGGATAAACAGCCACGGTTTCAGAGGTAAACTGCGGATTTGACGTTTCGGGAGCTTCCGGGATGAACAGATGGGCGTTGCGCTCGTCCTGCCGGAGATATTGCTCAAAGTATTCCCGGTTGATGGTTACGTTGCTCCATGCGTAGGGGCCGGTATCAACACGGACTTGAATATCACCCACATAACCGATAGTGCCTTTCACATCCATCCCATGATAGGGAAACACTACCTCGTCGCCCACCTTATAGGACGGGATGCCCTCAATGGAAACAGGCTCATGGAAAACCGGCTCCTGAGAAAAGCCGTCGCGTTCTTCCTCATACATAGCGCGGAGTACCGGCGCGACTTCATCCCAAGTGAACGACAACTTTGTACTGTAATCGTTCTGTATATTGATTGTTATACCAACGGTGGAGGCAGAGAAGTCTGCCATGTGACCGCTGAGAAGCTCCATTGTCCCGGTGGTTCCCGCAAAGGTTTCGGAAAGGCGGCTTGCAACGGCATGGTTGCCCTCGCCCTCACGGAACAGGGTGGAAATCTGCTCTCTGTCCCGCATGGACAGAAGACCGCCATCCCCGGTAAGGACTTCCTGCATGTCCGGGTCAGCCACATCGAGATTGATGGCGAAAAACTGAGTTACCGCCGCATTTCGGCTGTCCAGTTTCAGAAGCTGCTCAAACCGCTCCTTGCTCTCTGCACGGAAAACCGGGTAATAGAGCGTAGGGTCCCGAAGCTCAATGTCAAAAAGACCGATGTTCGTGATCTCAAAGGCGGTGTCGTCAAGATAGACGGTATCGCCCACTTTGTAACGCTCAATCTCAGCAGCCGGTAAACTATCCGGCGCATCGTTTTCACGTTCCAAATCAGGGGCATTTGTTCCATCCCCAGCGGTCAAATCGCCCTCAGAAACGACGGTTTCCACCTGCTCCTGCTGACCTTCAAGCGCCTCTAAAAAGCTGGCTGCCTGTTCCTCAGTGGGGAAAGTACGAATTGTGCCGTCCCCGTCAATGAAATAGTCGTTCTTCTGATTGTCCCAAATGGCAAAGGCATCCTCCGTGTCAGGAAAAGCGTCGCTGGTCATAGTAACTTCATACCGTGCCTGTTCCGGCTCCTGCGAAAGAAGCGGATAGGTCTCGGACAAGACAGCCTCATGCAGACGGTTATGGAACTCGGTATTGTCATAGTAGAGCCGCATAAACTCCGACGCTTCAATGGAGAGGACAGCCCTCTGGATTGCCGCCGCGCCCTCAATATAGGCGTTCTCCTGATCGGAATTAAGACAGGCGTTTTTATACGGCACGTCTGCCATGACCAGATCGCGCACCACGGGGAGATACTTGTCATAGACTTCCCGCACCGTAGGCGCTTTCTCAGCGGCGGCTTCCTCAGCCGCGATCTTCTCCACATCGGACATGACCTGATGGATAAAGGGATCATGCTCCTGAGCCTCCGGGTCCACCAGCTTCCCGCCGACAATGCCGCGCTCGGCAAGGTTTTCCCGTATGGCAACCGGGTCAATGTCGTCGAAGTTGTCCCGCTCCGCATCGGTATAGAAGCGGTCTTCCTTGATAAGCTGGAAAATGCGCTTTTGTACCTTAGACCATGACAGGACTACCTCTGCATCAGATCCGGCAAGGACGATGTGAAGCGGCCTTTTGGTATCTGTCCCGTCATACTCCCGTGAGAGCCAAGCGGCGGTGTCCTTTTCCCGTCCATGCTTCTCCATGTAGCGGATGACCGCGTGTTTACTCTCAATATTTCCATTCCATGCGCGGAGGGCATCGTCAATGTCGTCCTGCGTAATCTCACGCCGCAGAGTGGGGGCGGGCTGTTCCGGCTCGGAAACGGCTTCAATGGCTTCTGCCACTTCCGGCGCGGCAGGAGGAACAAACGCTGCCTCCCGTCCCTCGTCAATCGCCGCCACCTGTTCCTGCTCGGCAGGGAAAAGGTTTAGCGTTAGCTGAAAATAATCTCCGTCAAGATCACTTCCTCCGCCTGTGCCTTGCAAGCGTTCATCAGCCCGACCCATTTCATCGGATCGCTTGCTTTCAGGCTTTCCGTCGCTCCCGCCTCTTTCGCCAGCTCCGGCATCATCAGCTCCAAGCGCCGGTTCGCCGCTTCCTCGGTCTCCCTCAGATGGGCGTACAGGCTGTCGCTCAGGATCAGCCGGTTCCACAGCACGGGGCGATGCTCCCTCAGATAATCCCGGCGCATCCTCCAATACTTCCCGGCGGTCTGTTCTTCCTGCTTCTCCAAGCTCACGTTGGGGATCAGATAATCCCCGGTTTTCAGATACGTCAGCTCGCTCATTCTCCATGCTCCTTTCGTATTCATAGTGTCGGATAGCTACCCCGATCTGACGCAGCACTTCCTGACTGGACTGGCTTACCGCAGAGCCAAGCGCCGCGACGGTGGACGGGGTGTTGAAATCAAAAATGCTCAGGAAATCCTCGTGTTCAAAGTAATCCTGCGGGGCAAGCCCACAGCGGGACATAAGGGCGTAAGCGGTACTGACAGCGGCGGCGTTGCGGAACGCCGCGCCGACATTGAAATCGTCGTATTCCTCCAGAAACGAGCCGTCAATGGAATCAAGGATGTCGCGGCTGTGTTCCTGCCAGTAGTCATTGGCAAGCTGGGAAGCAATCGCCCCAAGCTGTCCCGCAAGGTCGCCCTCCGACCCGACACCAAACCGGCGTTCAAGGGCATCCGAAACGGTCTCGAAATGCTCCGCTTTGTAGTCCCAAAGGTAGGGGCGGCGGGAATTTTCCCTGCCGCCCGTGTCTGCCACGTCGAAGACATATCTTAGCCGTGGTCTTTCACCGTTGGTATCAACAAGAGCAATGCCCTTAGAGCCGCGCCGGACATACCGCCCCATTTTCTGATTCCACAGGTCATATTCCGCACAGGCGGTAGCTTCCGGCCTTTGTGCGAAAATAAGGAGTTGCTCATGGAACGGGTACTTATACAGACGGGCGGCGGTAGTCAAAAAAGCAGTCCACTTCTGGTAGCTGCCGGTGATCTCCGTCGCGGTATCGTCTGCCATCTGCGCAAACATCAGGGCTTTACTCGGCATAGGTGTCCTCCATTTCCTCAAAATAGTCCGGCGAAAGTGCCAGCTCGTCAAACTCCGCATCAGACATTGCGCGGAGCTTCTTGATGCAGGACTCGGTTACGGCGATCTCGTCCTTTTCGTCGGAAGAAAGATACTTCCGGGCTTCAATCAGGTTGGAGAGCAGAGCGCCGCGGGTCCCCTCGTTATAGAGGCTCATAAGCTGGTACTCGTCATAAGATACATTCATGCTCATATCACATCTCCCTTTCCGCGCTCCGATGGGGAGCGTCTTTCTTTTCCTGCTGTTCCTGTTTGGCTGCTTTGAGCTTCGCAAGGATAGACGGCTTCTCGCCGGAGCGGGCTTTCCCCGCCTTTTCCTCACGGTGGACGGCTTCCGCAAGGTCCATCAGGGAGATCGGCGTCCCGGTCATCGCCTGATGTTCAAGCTCCGCTACGGTAGGCTTTTTCTCGCCGTTGTTGATGATGCCGTCGATCATGCCGTAGTCGTCCTCCATAGCCATTTCCGCATTTTTCAGGGCGTTCTCCGGCTTCTGAAAATCCGGCAGCTCCTTAAATCCGAAGCTGTCGCAGAAGTGGTAGGTGATGTTCCCGTCCTGCTTCAAGGCAACAATGTCGCTGACGGAGAGGCTATGCCCGGTAAAGTCTTCCGGGCGCTGGACGTTGAACTCGGCAAAGAGATTGTCGAGGATACGGCTGGGATTGTCGTCCGGCACAAGGTCACGGGTATAGACCGCCTCGTAATTCTCCCGCGCCGGTGCGACCTTCAGCTCGTCAAACCCTGCAAAGTGGGTTTCCCTCGGCGCATCGTCGGAGAGTTGGTAGATCACAAAAGCGTCCTTGGGATTGTCCTGAAAACGCTTCTCGATGTCCCGCGCCGGTACGGTGTCCATGACTTCCTCCCAATCCTCACGGGTAATGCCGCAAAGCCCCTCGTGGTAGAGGATTTCCTCACCGTCCAGCGCCATAGCCTCGGTGTTATCGCCGTAGAGCAGATATACGGTGATGTCCTGCGCGGCAAGCTCCATTGCCCGGTCTTTGGACAGGGGCAGCATATCCGCGTCGGTGTAGCCGTACCGCTCCATATCCTCGGTGGAGAGCGTCGGGTCCGGCATGGGTACGCTTATGGTTTCCTCCGGCGTGGTGGGAAGGGTTTCAGCCTCCGTAAACTGTGCGGCTTCCGCCTCCATCGCTTTCTGAGCCGCCTCCTGCAATTCCTCGATCTTTTCGAGTGGTGCATACTTGATGGATTCCTCACCGACGCCGTGCATTTCACAGATTTTGAGACACGCGGTATGGATGGCGATGTCCGGCTCGTCAAGCTGCCCGCCGTCCAACTGCTTCAGAGATTCCACATCGTACATGGTATAGTCGAATCCGTCCTCGGTGGTCTGGACATGGAGATAGAGCTTGTCGTCGAGGACGTAGAGCTTCTCCTGATCCGTGTCCTGTTCCGGAGCGGGGGCGCTCTTTTCCGGGGCTTCCATCATGCCACGCGCCTGTTCCGGCGTGATCTCGCCCTTATCCAGCCCCTCGGGCCACCTCACGGCACTTATCAAAAGAGCCGATGAACAGCACAGCGCCGATATTGAGCGTTTTGTTTGGGTTTTCCTCATACTGCTGGACAAAAAAGCGGTCATTCTCGTCGTTAGAAATGGGATTGACCTCGATCTTGAAAACCTGTTTCGGCTCTGCCGGTGCGGTCTGCTCCGCAGGGGCTTCCTGAGCGGCGGCGGGAGCTTCCTTTTCCGGCTCCTGAGCCGGGGCTTCCGCCTCCTTGTCAGCGGAGAGGCCAATCCCGCGTTCCTTGCAAATCTGCCGGAAATTTCGGTCTACATCGTCGATCAGCTCTGCGGAAGTCTTGTTGATGGTTTCAAGGCTGGCGCGTAGCTCTTTCAGCTCCTTGTCCTTAGACCACGAAGCGATATACCCGAAGCTGTTCTCGCCGGTTTCAATGCCGTAATACTGGCATACGGTGTAGGAGACGCTTTCAGCCTCCACTTCCTCGGTGCGGCGGTCTTTCTTGACCGGCTGTTCCGCATTCTCGTCCCCGGCGACAGCCTCGGCCTGTGCCTTTTCATAGTTGTGGAGCTTGGAATGGGCGATCTCATGGATAGCCGCAGAGACCGTCTGTACCTCGCTCATGCCCTCACGGATAGCGATACTCTGCGCTGCCTCGTTGAAGTAGCCGTCCATATTTTCGTCCATCGGCTTGAACTCGATGGGGACCGGCGCGGAACGGCGCAGCGCCTCCATGAAGATTTCAAACTGCTTCACGTCGCCGGTCAGGTTGGCGGCAAGCTCCGGGAGGGGCCTGCCCTCGGTCTGGGAAACGTCGAAGACGGACACTACCTTGAACATGGGGACTTTGACTTCCTTTTCCTCAAAGATCGCCTTGCCGTCCTTGTCCAGAATGGGGGCGTCGGTGTCCGGGTCCCGCTTCATTTCCTCGATTTTCTTCTTATAAAAGATAGGCGCGATGATCTGGATTCCTTTCTCGCCGCGCTTGACATGACGCCCGAAGTCGTCACGCCATTTGTTAAAACCGGCGACGCGGGTGGCGTTTGGCTTTTGGGAATGGATCAGCATCACGTTATTCACGGAATAACGGTGGAAGCGGCTCATGGTCTGGAGGTACTGTGCGTATTTCTCGCTGTCAAAGAGCTGCTTGATACCTTCCTCAATGCCCGCCGTGATTTCCCTCAGCCGGTCTTTGCTGCTCTGGTTATCTGCCATAGTTGGTCTCCTTTCGTTGAGCATTTGTTTTGAATGAAATGCCCCTGCACAGGTACGGGAAAATACCCATGCAGGGGCGAATGGTTAATCCGATTTGGGACGTTTGCCCCTTGCCGGAGGCATCAGCCCCGCCTTTTTCGCACGGATACTGTCTGCCTCACGGCGCTCGTCACTGTACGGGGTACGCACACCGACACAGCTTTTGGGGACGGTGTAGCTGACAGCCCCGTGCGCCTCCGGGCGGTCAGGGTAGACCTTATCCGGGAAGCACTCGGAAAGTCGTTTGAGCTTGGCGATCAGCTTTGCATCGTGGGTGTAGACGCTGGCGGTCTTTTCTGCCTCGTTGTAGAGGATGATGGTTTCTTTCTCATAGGGTGTCAGCTTCACGGCTTCACCTCCTGTCAAATTCCAGCTTGAAACGCGGGGGCTTGTCGCCGGGATCGTCCAGCACGACAGCCGCATCATACGTTTTGCCGGTTTTCTCGGAGTAACAGCCTTTCAACTTCGCCCGCCCGTCCTTCAGAAGATCGGCGGCGATTTTTTTGGTCAGCTTCTTTTTCTTTGCGGTAAAGAACTTGCTGTCCTCCCACATACAGAAGGAGCAATCCCTGTTCCCGCAGTAGTAACGGCCTTTGCCGACATAGACCGGGGAGCCGCAGCGCGGACAGGTGCCGATGCTTTCCCTTTCGGTCTGGAAGCGGGACGCTTCCTCGGAGCTGACGGAGGGGTGCGCCTTGACAAGATCGGCGGTCATCCCGATAATTCCATTCAGGAAGTCAGAGGCATCCGCATCGCCGCGCTCGATCTGCATCAGGGTATTTTCCCATTCAGCGGTCATAGCCGGGGAAGTGACCGCATCCGGCAGGACGGCAATCAGGTTGATGCCATCCTTTGAGACGGTCAGGGACTTGCCCTTGCGCTCCGCATAGCCGGATTTCACCAGCTTTTCAATGATACCGGCGCGGGTAGCGGGAGTGCCTAAGCCCTTTTTCTCCGTGTCCTCGTCAAACTCACCGTTCCCGGCGGTCTCCATCGCGGAAAGAAGCGTATCCTCTGTGTAAGCCTTGGGAGGGCTTGTGTAGTGTTCCGTCACGGTAGCCGCCACGGACTCCAGCACATCGTTTTCATGGAGCGGGGGCAGCTCCTTGTCCGCTTCCTCCTTTTCCTTGGATTTCAGGGAGTCCTTAAACCGGCGCTCAACCGCTTTCCAGCCCTCAGCCGTGACCGTCCTGCCCTTGGCAGCAAAGGAATAGCCCCCGCATGAGATGGTGATCTCGGTCTCGTCGTAGGTGTGCTTCCCGCCCGTGGCGCAGAGCAGACGCATAGCGACAAGGTTCAAAATCTGCTGTTCCGTCTTCGGGAGGTCCGCGATGTCCTGCCTTTCAAGCTGGACGGTGGGAATAATGGCATGGTGGTCTGTGACCTTGGCATTGTTGGCAACACGCTTGATGTCCGGCTCAAAGCTGACACCGGCGAACAGGGGCAGGACGGAGCAGACAGCGGTAATGACACGCCGCGCCGTACCCTCCATATCCTCGGTGATGTACTGGCTATCCGTCCGGGGATAGGTCAGGAGCTTTTTCTCATAAAGGGACTGCACCAGATCAAGGGTCTGCTGGGCGGTAAAGCCGTAGTAGCGGTTTGCCTCCCGCTGGAGGGTGGTCAGGTCATAGAGCTTCGGGGGATTCGCGGTCTTGCTTTCACGCTTGACAGAGGAAACGGAGGCTTCCTTTTTATCGCAAGCCCCCGCGATCTGCTTCGCTTCATCCTCGCTCTTTACCTTTTCCATGTCGGCGGTAAAACCGTCCTTCTCCACATGGACGTTGAAATACTTTTCTTTCTTAAACCCGCTGATCTTGCCGTCGCGCTCGGCCAGCATCGCAAGCGTGGGGGTCTGGACACGCCCGACGACCAGCTTCTTATGGTAGAGCGACGTGAACAGGCGCGTCCCGTTGATGCCAACGATCCAGTCAGCCTTGGAGCGGCTCAGGGCAGCTTCATAGAGCCGGTCAAACTCGGAGCTGTCCCGCAGATGGGAAAAGCCCTCGCGGATAGCCTCGTCTTCCAGAGAGCTGATCCACAGGCGCTTGAACGGCTTTTTGCATCCCGCCTTGTTGTAGACCAGACGGAAGATCAGCTCGCCCTCGCGCCCTGCGTCGGTTGCGCATACCAGCTCGGTCACGCGCTTGTCGTTCATCAGCCCGCGCAGGATGGAAAACTGCTTTTCCTTATCTTTGGGGACTTCAAAGAGCCATTCCTCCGGCACGATGGGGAGGTCTTCATAGCGCCACTTGGCGTAGCGTTCATCGTAGGCGGCAGCATCGGCAAGCCCCACCAGATGCCCCACGCACCACGAAACAATGTAGTCCTTGCCCTCCAGATAGCCGTCCTTTCGGGAAGATGCACCCAGCACCTTCCCGATGGACACGGCTACCGAAGGCTTTTCGGCAACCACTAAGATCATTCGTCCTCAGCCTCCGTTTCCTCGTCTTCCTCGTCGTCGGCAATGTCCGGCTCCTTGTCCTCGTCCTCGTTGACGTAGGGACCGTCCTCATAGCCGTCGTCATCGTAGAAGTCCAGATCGTCGTCCTTCTGCTTCTTGCCGCGCACGAACTTGATGTAGTAGTAAGCACCGCCGCCCACCACGGCAAGCAGGACGATCACGGCAATCACGCCGATGGGAACGCCCCCGGACTTTTCCTTTTCCGGCTCGTCGGGCTGCTGTTCCGGGTTTTCACCCTCACCCTCAGCCGGGTCAGTCTGTTCTGCCTCCTTGCCCATGCACTCAGCCATGTTGTTTTTGCAGACAGGACACTCGGTATTCACAGCACCCGCCACGCATTTGTCCACACAGTTGCAGGACATATCCGGGAGGTCTTCTTCCTCCATCAAATCCATCAGGTCCCGCTCGTCCACAAGGTTGAGGAAATAGGTCTGGTACTGTTCCTCGTCCTCGTCCACCGGCTTGTCGTAGTCGATCACGATATAAAAGGTGTTGCCGTTCTTGGTCTGGACGGTGATAAACTGCTTATGACAGTCCTTGTCGTAAAGCAGATCGCGGGTATAGGCGTTGCCCTCGTCCTCGAAAGGCTCGCCGGGGGTCAGGTCAGGCTCCGTGGGCTGTTCCGTAGTTTCGTCGGCCGGGGGCATATCCTCCGGCTGCGTTGCCTCCGTAACAGGGAGATCCTGCTCGGTATCGTCGGCATAGGCGAAAGCCGTGGTGCTGAAGCCAGCCGCCATTACCACGCAGAGCGCAAGCGACAGGAAAAGCCGCATCCCTCTTTTTTTACTCATTCTCCGTTACCTCCTTATCGGTTTTCTTTTTCGCGGTTTCGCCGCCCTGCAAGGTGGCAAGGAACGCCATGATCTGCCCCTTGTCCATCACCATCGCACGGACGGTATTGACGATTTCGAGATTTTCCATCTCTGTCTTCTTGGCGTACATCTCCTTGAGCTGCGCCTGAATTTCCTCAGACTTCTTTTCGGTCTTGGCGATGTCCGCGCAAAGTTTGTCGTATTTTGCGTTCATCCAAAGCTCCTTTCGGTTTAATAGGCAGGTCTTCCAAAGGTATAGAAGTGTTCCTGCCAGTAGGAAGTGTTGATTGACGTGTACTGGATCGGGTCGCCGCAATGGAGCATGACCCCGTTGCCGACGTAGATGCCCACATGGGACACGCCGGGTGTATCATACGTCCCCTTGAAGAAGACCAGATCGCCCGGTCTGGCATTGTCCCTTGAAACGGGGGTGCAGACATTACAAAGCCCCTGAGCGCCCAGCCGCCCCGTGTTCACAAGCCCGCTGTTGGTGAGGACATAGCTCACAAAGCCGGAACAGTCAAAGGACGTGGACGGATTGGAGCCGCCCCAGACATAGGGATAGCCGAGGTATTTCTCCGCTTCCGTGAGAAGCGTTGCGAACTTCTCGTCATTCAGGTACTCAGCCGGGACGGTATAATCGCTGGGCGGGTTGTTGATATACTTGTCTACATAGCCGGAGCCGGGGAAAAGGTCTTCCCTGTTTCCGAGGGTAGCCATATACGCCGAATAGAGCGCCAGCTCGTCCTCGCCCATGATGTAGACCGGCACATGACTGAGGTTGAAGTTTTCCAGCGTGACATAGCAGATATAGTAGTCATACGGGACTTGTACCTCGTACTCATACGTCTCCGTCGTGGTCTCGCCGGTCTCCGGGTCCGTGCTTGTCGTTGTGCCTGTCCGTGTTTCCGTGCGGTAGCGGACTTCATGCACCACATTTTCGGTGAGGATATACTGCTTGTCGAAAAGCATCTGGATCGTACCCTGCGCCCCGGCAAGGGTAAATTCCCCGCCGTGGAGAGCCGACAGCGCGGAGACCAGCACATAGGGGTCATGCTCGATGTCGTCAAGGTCGAAGTGGTACTCGTCGTAATCATGGGTAGCCTCATAGTTGTTGAGGTAGTCCCGCAGCTCGTCCTCTAACTGGCAATACTGCGCCTCCGCACCCAGCATCGCGTCGTCCTCGCTGAGATAGGAAGTGGAAACCACCGAAGACCCCATTGTGGAAAACATAGCGGTGCAGGAGCTGAAACCGGCGGCGATGAAGACAATGACCGCCGCGCCGACGCCTACCCACAGGAAGGCTTTTTTGTGCTTGGTGATAAATTCCTCGACCTTTTCCGATGCTTTTTCCTGAAAGCTCCTTGCCGTGGAAGCCGTCGCCTTGCCCGCAGTCTGCTTGCCAGCCCGTCTTGCCGCCTCGTATTCTTTCTTGATCTGCTGCTTCTGGTAGTGCCTGTTCATGTTTTTGGATTTCTTTCCCATTTCCGGGTTGGATTGGACGGTCTTTTCAAAAAGCAGCTTATCATCGGCAATCTGGGCTTCATGCTCCAGCTTGGACACGCGCTCATAGGGCTTGTTCACGTTGTTTGAATGGGTATGGCTGAAATGCCGGACAGCGCCCTCGGCGGCAATCTCGGTCTTGTGCGCCCCCTCCACAGCGGAGTTGTCGTTCTCGACCTCATGGATTTTACCGTGGACGGTGGAAGTGATAGTCTGACCGGCTTTGCGTACCGGCTTTTCCACCTCAAACATGAGCTTGCTCTGTGACTTTGGCTTTTTCAGCTCGTCCTCAAAGCGGAGCTTGGTCTTGCCCTTGCCGGTCTCCTCGTCGAAAACACGCTCCTTGCGGATCACCTTATGGGTGGGGAGCTTTTCACGGGCGGCATCCAACCGCTCGTGCGCCTTGTCCGACTTATCCTGCAAACGCTGGATTTTCCGGGTGGGCGGGACTTCCGCATCACCGGCAACCGGCCTGTCTGCGGCGGTCTCTGCCGCTTTGGAGAGAATAGCATCCGCATCCGGCGCGGGCTGTTTCCGGCTTTTTCCCATGCTGCCGGTAATGACTGCATCCACAGCGGCATGGTTTCTGCCGCCTTGGGGAACATGGGGAGCTTCCTGCCGGAGAACAGCACGGGCGGGTTCCTCGTGGAGTACGGCTTCCGGCTGTCCCTCCGTCACGGTAGGATTTTCCTGAGCCGCCGCTTCCTGCTGTGCCGGTTGTTCGTTTTCCTGCCCCGGCTGTTGGGTATCGGGGGACGGCTGACCGTCTTCCTGAACGGGACGGGGCTGTTTCCGGCGCTTCTGTACCGTGCCGGTTTCCTCCGTCTGGATTTCTGCCGGTTTCACCAGCTCCGCGTCCTTCTGCCTACGGCTGACGTTTTCCTGTGTCCCTTTGGTCAGGTTTTCCTCCACAGCGCCGTCGCGGGTCATTTTCAGGACAACCTTATCCTTGGGTTTTAACTGCTGGCGCGGCATTACAGATCACCTCCAATCCGCGCTTCGGCAAGCGCCGCAAATTCAGGGTTGATTTCAATACCGACATAGTGCCGGTCAAGCTGTTTGGCGACCATCCCCGTCGTGCCGCTCCCCATGAACGGGTCCAGCACCACACCTCCCACGGGACAACCGGCGAGGATGCAGCTCTCCACCAGTTTCGGGGGATAGGCGGCATAGTGGCCGCCTTTGAACGGGACGGTGTTCACGATCCACACATCCCGTTTGCTCCGCAGGGGATTGATGTCCCCTTCGCTGATCGTGCCGTGGCCACGGGGCAGATTGATCGTCTGCACTTTTGGCTGACCGGGGATAGGAGCGCCGTACTTGTTGCTTCCGGCAATCCCGCGTTTGAGCCTCTCTTTCGTACTCTCGGTGACAGGCTCGGAGATCGCCTTGTAGTCAAAGAAATACTGCTTTGACTTGGAGAACAGGAAGATATGCTCGTGACAGCGGGTGCAACGGTCTTTCACGCTCTCCGGCATGGGATTTTCCTTCATCCAGATGATGTCGTTGCGGAGATACCAGCCGTCGTCCCGGAGGGCAAAAGCCGCCATCCACGGAATACCGATCAGGTCTTTTGGCTTGATTTCTTCCTCGACCCTCCCGGCATAGGTGTCACCGAGGTTAAGCCACAGCGTACCGTCCGGGCGCAAAACGCGCCTGACTTCCGCAAAAACTTCCGTCAGGCGCGATACATATTCCTTTGGGGAGGATTCCCTGCCGATCTGACCGTCCATCCCGTAGTCACGCAGGGCGTAGTAGGGAGGCGAGGTCACGCAGCAGTTTACACTCCCGTCCGGCAAGCCCCGAAGCACTTCAAGGGCATCGCCGGTATAAATGGTATCAAGCTCTATGGTCATCAACTCCTTTCCGGCAGGGTGGAGCTGCCTCAGTTGGGCAGCTCCACGGTGGTCATGGGATAGGAACGGAAATCGGCTTCCCCGATAAAATCCGTGATCTCGTCGGCCTCAAAGCGGGCGTCCTTGTAAACGTCCAGCCGGTCATGCTCGAAAGCGGCAAAGGCGGGGAAAAACTTGGCGTACTTGTCGATGAAGTCATAGTCCTCGCAGCGCATCTCCGTCACCATGCGCACCTGTTCTGCCAGCATCAGGACCGCATTCAGGAGCGTGTCGCAGTCGCCCTTCTTCATCAGGACGAGGGAGCCGTCCGGCGCGTTGAGGTATTCCTCGAAGTCCCCGGTAGGGGAAGTCAGCCCGGACTTCAAAGCCTCCGCACCGTCCGCATCATCACCGGTCATGTCAGCCAGATCAGCCATGCAGGGGGAATTGGCGCAGTTCCAGCAACCGGCCTCACAGTCCTTGCAGGGACAGTCCCTGCACTCGGGGTCCTCGTCTTCAGCGGGCGGCGTGGTCTTCTCCATATCCGCGCAGAGCTGGGCGGCGATGTCCAGCACGATGGGGGTGGTCTTCTCGATGGCCGCCTCGATCTGCTCCCTCACATGGAGATAGGGACGGTGGTGCTTTTTCAGCTTGTCCTCCTGCCGGAACAGCTCGATCAGGTTGAAGTGAACGTCCAAAAGGTTGCTCATGTTGACCAGATAGCGGTCAATGTCCTCCACGGGGACGGAAACGGTGTTCTTGTCATTGATTTTCATACTGTAAAATCCTCCTTTAAGCGATTTCTTCGGGTTTGGTGGTCATAATGCGGTAGAGCTGCGTATCACGCGGAAAATCGTCCTTGAACGGGATGATCGTCGAGCCGTAGATGATAAGCCCCTCACCGGCGTTGGAATTGGTGATGTAGTTCTGCTGGCTGGGCGAAATATTCAGAGCCTTGGAAAGAATCTGCCTGTCGCCGGACGCCTGATTCAGAAGATACACGAAGTCGGAGTTTTCAAAGATATTCTCAACCTCACGGGAGGCAAGCAAATCCTTGACATTCTGCGTGATCGCGGTGGGGATTCCGCCCCATTTCCTGAAACGCTTCCAAATCTCCACGGAGTACGCGGCGGTCTGTTCCTCTTTCAAAAGCAAGTGAAACTCGTCCATGTAGTAACGGGTGGACTTGTGCTGGGCGCGGTTGACCGTGACCCTGTTCCAGACCTGATCCTGAACAATCAGCATCCCCAGCTTTTTAAGCTGCTTGCCAAGCTCCTTGATGTCGTAGCAGACAAGCCGGTTGTTTACATCCACATTGGTGCGGTGGTTAAACACGTTCAGGGAGCCGTGGACGTAGATTTCCAGAGCCGTCGCAATCCTCTGTGCCTCCGGCTCGTCCTGCTTGCGCAGGATATTGTAGAGGTCTTCGAGGATGGGCATATTCTCCGGGACCGGGTTTGCGAGGTAGTCCTGATAGACCAGCCTCACGCTTCGGTCAATGATGGTTTTCTCAATCGGCTGCAAGCCGTCCTTCCCGGCGACGATCAGCTCACACATGGAGAGGATGAAGTCGGATTTCAGCGTCAGCGGGCTTTCTTCCTCCGAGTAGTTGAGGTTGATGTCCAGCGGATTGATGAAGTCCGGGCTGACCGGCGAGACACGGATCACCTGACCGCCGAGCCGCTGCACCAGCGGGAAATACTCTGCCTCCGGGTCGCAGATGATGATGTCGTCCTCCGTGATAAGGAAAGCGTTGGTGATCTCGCGTTTCGCAGAGAACGACTTGCCCGCGCCGGGGGTGCCGAGGATCAGCCCATTCGGGTTTTTGAGCTGCTTGCGGTCCACCATAATCATGTTGTTGGACAGCGCGTTCAGCCCGTAGTAGAGCGCCTCGCCGTCCTGAAAAAGCTCCTGCGTGGTAAACGGGATGAAGACCGCCGTGGAGGAAGTGGTAAGCCCGCGCTCAACCTCCACCTGATTAAGTCCGATGGGGAGCGAGGACATGAGGGCTTCCTCCTGCTGGAAGTCCAGCCGTTTCAGCGCACAGTTGTATTTCTGAGCGATGGATGCCGTCTGGAAGACCGCGTTTTCGAGCTTCTGCCGGTTGGCGGCGGTATTCATAATGAGGATAGTGACGAGGAACATACGCTCGTTGCGCGTCTGGAGATCCTGCAAGAGCCGCTTTGCCTCGCCGCCGAAAGTGGCAAGGTCGGACGGAATGATCTCCATATCGTAACCGCTCCGCACGGCCTTTTTCTGTTCCTCAATCTTCATCTTGTCGAGGTCGGTGATCTTCGACTTGATACGCTTGATTGCCTGTGCCTGATCGATGGTGCGGATATGAAAATTGACCGTGATGTTGGTGTCCATGTCGAGGAAGTCCGCCAGCATACGGTCACTGATCTCAGGCGCGAGGATTTGTAAAAAGCTCACCGCGCCGATTGTCCTGCCCATTCGGAAGCACTTGCCCTCCCGGAAGTCGAAAGAGGTGGGCGCGATGAAGTCCTTGGACGAAAGCCCCGTCCGGGCTACCATGTCAAAGGAGAAGCGGAACGGGTCGCTGTTGTCCATGTTGAAGACATCATGCAGCACCTTGAGCCGCTCATAGCCGGACAGCGGGTAGGTCTTCACGCCGAGGCTCTTGAAGTTGTTGAGTACGTCCATCTCAATCCGCTCCAGCTTGGCTTTTGCCACACGCAGGGACTCCGCCTCAATGCCGAAAGTGATGTACTTCCGCTTGATAAGGCCGTTGTTGCCCTTCATAAGCTGGTTCTGGAGCATATCGCTGTACTCCGTGCGGATGTCGTTGAAGTTGTCGTCCTGCTCCGGGATATGGATGGACTTCTTGAAATCCTCAATGTTGGTCTTCTGGTTGATGAACGAGAGCTGCACGAAGATGGAGCTGTCGAAGTAGTTGAGGAAGTCGCACCAATTCTCAAAGATGCCGGTCTTGTCCTCATTCTGCGCGAGCTGGTAGTTGATGTCCTCAAAGCGGATGCTCTTGGTGTAGAGGCGTGAATTGACCTTGCAAATGCCGTCCCTGCACATTTCCACATAGGGGATCGTCTGCTGCGCCGAAATGCGTACCTTCCTGCTTTTCTTGTCCTTTTTCTTTTGCGCTACGAGCCGCTTCTTTTCCTCAGCGGAGAGCGCGTCCCCGTAGACCTTACCGTTTTTTACGGTCATGCGGGGCTGCGGTTTTCTTTTGCTGTTGCTCATGTAATTCCTCCTGTTCCTTGATTTCCTGCTGGATAACAGCGTAAAGGTTGCTGGTGCGGTAGGGCCGCACCCTGTCGCGGAGTATCATGCTCCTGACAACGTGACCGATGTACTTCTCGGCGGGCTGCCCGTCCTTTTCGTAGATGGCGAGGAAGACAAAGGGCAGCATCAGCACCACCATCAGCATCGCCGCAGAGGAAATGCCGATATGGGGCTTTGCGATGAAGTAGACCGGGACACCCACGGCGGCTGCTATGGAAAAGCAGACGATCTGCCGCTTGGTCAGGTTGAACATGACCTTGGTTTTCACGCGGTTTAAGTCCTTGGGGACTGGTACAAATGCCATTGGATGCCTCCTTTCTGAGAGAATGGCGCTCACGTTTTGCCGTTGGGCGGCGGGGCAAGCTCAACGGTGCTTTCCACCTCGTTGCCCCACACGTCCCATCCGGGCGGGGACTGGCGGGCGAACAGCTCCACGCGGGGAACGTCGCCCATGAGCTGCAAAATCCTCAGCCGCGCCTCGTCCGGCTTTCGGCTGTGTTCCTGCACATGGGTCATAATGACCTGATGGACGCTGTGCGAGATCCTCTTGGGATGCCCTTTTGTGGCGAGGATGCACAGCTCCGCGTTTGCGCGGGTCCAATATCCCAGCCCCCAAAACAGGCCGTCGCTCTTTGGATTTTGTTTGACCCATACAAAAGCGACGGTCTTATAAACAAATCCCCATGCCGTCAGGACTTCAAGGGCTTCCTGCAAGCACGGGAACGTGATCCACATGAACAGGGCGCAGTCTTTCGCCGCCAGATCGCCCACGGGGAGAGCTTTGATGTCCTCAATGCTCATGGTGGGATAATGGCTTTCGGCAGAGCGTCCCTGTCCTTTTTTTGAGTAAGTGCGGTAATGCCACGGCGGGTCCGCATAGATGATGTTGTATTTTCCCATGCGTACCCCCTTAATGCGACCCGAAGATCGAGCGGCTCAGGGAGCCGGTCTTGAACAGCGAGAAGCAGAGGATAACCGTGTACGCCGCGATGGAGAACAGCGCGGAGTGGATGTTTGCGGCAATAATCATGTTGTTAATCAGCACCGCATAGATGCCGACGCACACCATAATCAGGAAGCCTTGGAACGCCAGCGCAAACAAGCCTTTCAGGTAGTTCGTGCCAATGCCTCCCCACTCGCGGTTGCTCATGGTAGCTATCGGGATCGGGGCAACGCTGACGGTGCAGTATATCTCAATCATGCGTCCGTACAGGATGACCGTAATCAGGATGGACATGATTTTGAGGCACAGGCTGATAATCAGCGTTTCAATGGCAAGCCCCAAAAGCTCACCCACGCCCATCGCCTCCATACTCGTGCGCATGGTGGCAAGCGTGGAAGCTATGTCGATGTTGGTGCTGCCGCTGATGAAGCCTCCCGCGCCGGCTACGACGTGCTGCCCGATGTCGAAAACCGCCATAACGATGTCAAAGGTATTTGTTACGAGGTAGATCGCCACAAACGCCTTGAAGAACCACTTGAAAAACATCCAAGTGTCTACGTCGTGGAGATTGTTCCGCTCGGTTATCATGGTAATCAGCTCGTAACACAGCACAAAGGTGATAATGATCCCAGCGATGGGGATTATCACGCTTTCGGATAATCCCCGTATCATCGAATAGATGCCGCTGTTCCAGCCGGAGGGTGTCTGACCGACCTCGGCTGCGATGGTGCCGACCTTATCGTTGACATCGGTGAACATATTGGTCAGGTTGCTTTCGATCATCCCGATAATCATTTCCTTGATTGCCTCGGTGATCTTATCTAAGATTGCTCCCAATATTTCACCCCTTTCTTAGAAGCCGGGAACGTGGGAAATCAAAACAGGGTGGACAGCATCGGTACAAGCGTGGTGCCGATCAGGATAACGCCGCCCCCGGCCATGAGCTGCTTCATACCCTGAGATTTGGCTCCGGGATTGTCGTTGCCGTAGCCCTCCATCAGATTGATAACGCCCCACACGGCGAGACCAGCGCCGAGCGCGATCACGAGGGTCTGGAGTACGGTGACTGCCTGCTGGATAAATGCCATATACTTTTTCCTCCTTTAAGTTGGTTGATTGTTGAGGGAGGGCGCTTTTTCAGCGCCCTCCCGTGGTGACGGTTTCCTGCCGGATCAAAACAGGGTAGACAGCATCGGGACGAGGGTGGTGCCGATCAGCACAACACCGCCGCCAGCCATGAGCTGCTTCATGCCCTGTGACTTGGCTCCGGGATTGTCGTTGCCGTAGCCCTCCATCAGATTGATAACGCCCCACACGGCGAGACCAGCGCCGAGCGCGATCACGAGGGTCTGGAGTACGGTGACTGCCTGCTGGATAAATGCCATATACTTTTTCCTCCTTTAAGTTGGTTGATAGTTGAGGGAGGGCGCTTTTTCAGCGCCCTCCCGTGGTGATGGTCTGCTGCCGGATCAAAACAGGGTGGACAGCATCGGGACGAGGGTGGTGCCAATCAGCACAACACCGCCCCCAGCCATGAGCTGCTTCATGCCCTGTGACTTGGCTCCGGGATTGTCGTTGCCGTAGCCCTCCATCAGATTGATAACGCCCCACACGGCGAGACCAGCGCCGAGCGCGATCACGAGGGTCTGCAAAACGGTAACTGCCTGAGCGATAAAAGCCATAAAATGTCCTCCTTATTGGAAAATGTTGGTTGTCCGTGGACATAAAAAAATAAGCCCCGTCGCTGTTCTGCTTTGAGCTTTCGCTCCTGCACAGTGCAGCGACGGGGCTTTACTCTGCTTCGACCTCTCCCACGTCGTAGAGGTCAAAGGTGTCGGTGGGCTTTACCACCAGCTTCCGGCTTCGGTATTTCTCAATGTCAAAGGCGTTTTTCTCGTTGAAGTCGGACAGCAGTTTGTACTTTGGATGCTTCGTAATGTCAAATTTGTCACTGAGAAAAGGTCTCACCCCTCGAAGCTGCAAAATACATTTGCCGCCGTCCATAACGGCGATCTCGTCCTGAGACATAAGCTCCTTGCCGGTCTTCTGGTAGTTCATCCCGTAGGAGTTGGTGTTGGAACGGGTTTCGGAAGTGTTGTAGAGGTCGATTGTTTCCTTCCCCAACAGCTCCGATATTTCTTTAAGGGTGGACTTTTCCTTGCCGCCCAAAAAGAGCATGGTGTCGCAGTTGCCCGATATGGTGTCAGCCGCATCCTTATAGATGGTTTTTAGCTGGCTTTGGGACTGCAAGATGATCGACGCCGATATTTCACGGCTTCGAATGGTGGCGATCAGTTTGTCAAACTTCGGTATTTGGCCGATGTTTGCAAACTCGTCCAGCAGACATCGCACATGGACTGGCAAGCGCCCGTTATATACGTCGTCTGCCTTGTCGCACAGGAGGTTGAAAAGCTGGGAGTACATAATCGCCACAATAAAATTGAACGTGTCGTCGGTATCGCTGATGATAACGAACAGGGCGGTCTTGCGGTCTCCGATAGTGTCAAGCTCCAATTCGTCATAGCTCATAAGCTCCCTCAGCTCCGCTATATCGAATGGCGCAAGCCGCGCCCCGCAGCTAATCAATATGGATTTTGCTGTCTTGCCCGCCGCCAATTTATACTTGGCATATTGCTTCACGGCAAAGTGATCCGGGTCTTTTTCAGCCAGCTCGTCAAACAACAGGTCAACCGGGTTTTTGAAGTTTTCGTCGTCCTCCCGCGCCTCGGAAGCGTTTATCATCTCCAAAAGCGTGGTGAAGTTTTTCTCGTTGTCCGGCGCTTCGTACCAGATATAGCCGATATACGCCGTATAGAGAAGCCGCTCCGCTTTGACCCAGAAATCCTCGCCGGACTTATCGCCGTCGCCCTTGGTGTTGACAATAATGGTGTTGACCAGCTTCAGGATGTCCTTCTCGGAACGGATGTAGGAGAACGGATTATAGTGCATTGATTTTTTGAAATTGATCGTATTCAGCGACTTTATCACATATCCGTTTTTCTCCAACATTTTGCCGGTTTCGACCAAAACTGTGCCCTTGGGATCAGTCACCACATAGGAGCTATGGCACTGCATCAGGTTAGGCTTAACGAAAAACCTTGTCTTGCCTGAGCCAGACCCACCGATCACCAGAATGTTCTTGTTGCGGGCGTACTTGGGCTGCTTCGGACGGCTGTTCATCGTCAGGCTTTCCGTCTGCGTGAGAATGACGTTGTTCTCAAACTTCGGGTCCATGTACGGCTGGATGTCCTCAGCCTTGCCCCAGCGGGCAGACCCGTATTCGACCCCTTGGCGGTATTTCTTGCGGTTTTGCGCTTTCATATAGACTGCGAATTTCAGCAGCAGAGCCACCGCAACACCGACCAGCAGATCAAAGGGATATACGCTGGGGAGCGGATTGGAAAAGGTGTTCCCAAAGTTGGCAAAGCCCCCGGAGAGCTTGTCGATCAGCAATGTGCCGGGAGCCTGCCGGAATACCGCAAACACCTTGTTCCCGAAGTAAAAGGCAAAAAGGTACGGGAAATTGAGCAGGACAATTTTCTTGATGTCTACCTTCTTTTTCAAAGCGAGACCCCCCGATCCTTGTCCTTGACTTTGACCTTTTCACGGTCTTTGGACTGCTCAATGTTGCGGGAGAGAATCTTCCGCAGCGAGGGCTTGTCTTTTTGCTTGACCGTTTTCGCAGAGAACTCCTTGAACGCCTGAGTCAGCACATCCACATCCCGGCCTTTGAAAAAGACCAGATAGCGCGGCGGCTGTTCCGATGTGTCCTTTTTGAGCGCGTAGTCAATCCCGTACTTGTTAGCGGTACGCTCAAATGACTTGATGTTCCCCTCGGTCACTTCGATGTTGGAAATCTGTGCGTTTTGCTGGACGAGGTGCTTGATGGACTGCTTACCACGGTAGGTCTTGGGCTGACCCTTTGACTTTTCCAGATCGGCAAGCAGTTTTTTCAGCGCCTTTTCCAGCGTTTCGGCGGTGATCTTGCCGCCCTTGATAGCAAGGGCAACTGTTTTTGAATTTACTTCGTCCTGCATGACGACCTCCTTTCCCGTAGGATTTTACTTTGTCAGAGCCACATCCCCGGAAACATATCCATAGAGGATAAACTGGGATTTTCAAGAAGCGGGAAATAACGGGTTTTAAGAAGATCGACGAATTTCTCCGCCTCGTCCTCAGTGAAATCCACGGATGTGAAATCGCTGGTATAATCGTCGCATTCATCGTGGTCATCCTTCGTCCAGATGGTAAAAGAAATAGACTTGCCAACGTACATTTTGAAACGCCGGTCAAGGATACTCACCTTATAGAAGATTTCACCCTCACCGTGATCCCTCTTAATCCGGCAATGGGGGAATAACCGTTTGAGTTTCCTGCACTCAGCTTCCATCAGCCCTTCAAACAGGGCTACCACTTCACTCCGTGATACAAATAGAAACATTTCCATTTTGTTCTCCTTTCGTTTTTACAGTATGTCATCCAGCCCCGGAAGACTCTTAGCCGCCACACGGCTGTTGTCGGATAAACCTTTGATCCGCTGTTCGAGCTTTGCAACGTCGTTTCTCATGCCGGTAACGAGGGCTTTCTTTTCCTCCTTTGAACCGTCGATCAGATTGTCCAGCAGATATTCAACGTGCGTTTTCCTTTGCAGGGCTTCTACGAACAGGGGATGCCATTCGTCATCCGGGCTTTGCGGGGCGTACTGAATTTCCCAATCTTGCAGGAGATGGAAGTAATCAGCCAGCACCCGGAAAGTGTGCTGTTCTTCCTGCCGGTACTTCAATTCCTCGCTGATTGACGGTTTTGCCCTGACCGGCGCTTGGTTTCGTGTATTGCGCCCTTTGTACTCATAACTGACCCCGAAATCCGCAGCCAGCTTCAGAGCCGCCTTTGTCTTATCGAGGTCAAAGAGCCGGGAAACGAAGTCGATAACATCGCCGTCAGCCCCGCACCCAAAACAATGGAAGCGTTTGTCCACTTTCATGCTGGGATTTTTGTCGTCATGGAACGGGCAGACCGCCATACCGCTCCTGTTGACCTTGATGCCGTAAAACTCTGCCGCCTCCCGTGTGGTGACGGCTTGCTTTACCGCCTCAAATACATTTATGGTTATCACCCCTTTCCCGGAAACGGAAAGCACCCGGAAGTCCATGTAGGTCTCCGGGCGCATCTGCCGCCTCTGATTTTGTTTTCGTCCATCCGGCAATACCGGGGAAGCATCGCCACGCACTAAGGCGGCACACCCCTGAGCCGGATACTGAACTTCATCATGCTGTCAGCCTCCTTTAACTGAGATTTTGTTGTCCGCTTGCCTTATCGCTCCGGCTCGTCGTCCAGCGCAGGACGCCGTGTAGAAACCGGCTCCATGCAGTAGGGACATTCATCATACACACAGGTTTTTGTCTTCCAGCCCGGACGGTGGAAGCGGCATGACCGGCACTCAGGGAGAATGCCATCCGCACCGCTGTCGTAGTGGTCAGAGCCGGGTGTTTCCTGCATGAGAGCTTCAAAGGCTTGCAGCTTGCCCGACGTGAAATAGCCTATATCCATCACCCCTTTCCTCGTTTTTTCCTCCTGCCGGTGCAATTTCCGGCATTTGGGCAAACAAAAAAAGCGGGTCCGTTCCGTACTCCGATGTGGAGAACGAAACGAACCCGCTTCAATGTTTCAGTAAATATTTAGTTTGTACCCCGGAGGGTGTGCAGCACTCCGCGCGCCAGCCCGAAGATCAGGGCGAAGCCGCCGATCAGCCCGCCGATTATGGCATCGAGGGCGACCACGCCGACCGTGCCGGAAATCCCATACCCGTGGGGGACGAGCCAAAGGCTCATTCTGCGGAAACCGAAAGGCAAGCCTACCAGAATCCATAAGAGAAGATAATTGCATGAGCCGTCTGTCATGTAGACCGGGCTGAAAAGAGCCGCGAGACAGACAGCCGCCGCGAGGGGGAGAAGGACCTCCCGAAGAAAGGTCCTCATATCCTCACCACAAGGCCGCGCAGATCGTGGACTTTAATCCCGACCAGATACCAGTCCTCGCCCATTTCAATCCGAGTGGGAATCCACTTGCCGCCCAACTTCACGTCGAAGCATTGGCCACAGTGAAGCCCGCCGAGATAATCCCTGAGATCAAACCTGATGTCGTACCGCTCCATGCGGCTATCGTAAACCAGTGCGCCCTGCTGTTTTGTTCTTGCCATCCTGATACCTCCATATCATCGTCGTCAAGGTTGTTGTGCTTCCTGCCCCCGCATTTCCTCCTTCCGGCGAGGGCGCGTCTATCTGCTGTTTTTCTGTCCCTTTTTTCAGGTCAAAAAAGAAAGGACTAAGCCAGAAGCCTCGTGTTTTCAAGGTCTTTCTGATTTAGTCCTATTATGGCACAACAA